>OIZX01000080.1_pt1 | contig 72359 bp, 59 predicted proteins | sample 1588621 | NCBI WGS metagenome assembly OIZX01 (sample SAMN03283276) | human gut metagenome | biome: human-associated habitat; material: feces | host: Homo sapiens | place: Peru | collected 2012 | reverse complement strand
TTTTGTCGGCGCCGACAAAATGATAAATTTAGGTAAAGGTGGTCAAAGAAAAGTTCCTGATTATAAACTATCCAGGTATGCATGCTATCTTATCGCTCAAAATGGTGATAGTAGGAAAAAAGTCATAGCTCTTGCTCAAACATATTTTGCTATTCAAACTAGGAAACAAGAATTATTAGAAGAGGAATATAACAGTTTAACCGAAGATGAAAAAAGAATATATCAAAGAAATCAAGCAAGAAAAGGAAACTATAATTTAAATAAAACTGCTGTTAATAGTGGAGTAAAAGATTTATCAAGATTTCATAATGCTGGTTATAAAGGCTTATATAATGGAGAAACAGCAAATGATATTGCTAAAAGAAAAAAATTAAGATATAGGGAAGATATTTTAGATAACATGGGAAGTGAAGAACTTGCGGATAATATATTTAGAATAGCTCAAACAGATGCCAAATTAAAAAGGGATAATGTAGATAATGAGTATACTGCAAATTCAGTACACTTTGAAGTTGGTAAAAAGGTAAGAAATACAATTAAAGAATTAGGTGGAACAATACCTGAAAATTTACCAACACCTGATAAAAGTTTAAAAGAACTTGAAAAAGAAAAAAATGTAATAATTTCAAACTGAAAAATTGATATAAATATTCGGGTATAGAAAAAGAAGATGTCAACACATGTCACTTTTTGTAAAAAAATATATAAATCTGTGATATAATGTAAAAGAGTAGAAAGGTAGTGATAAAATGAAAAAGTTCTTAAAAATATTTTTTGTTTTATCATGTATCCTAATATATTCTACTGTAAATGCAAAGGAAAAGCTTAGAGTAGATTATAATGATGTTAATTTAAGGGAGGGACCTGGTACTAATTATCGTTCAATAAAAAAACTTGGTGTTAGTGCAACATTTGATTTAGTAGAAAAAACATTATTTCCAAATGAAAAAGGTTGTCCAGATGGTTGGTATAAAATATATTATTCAGGTCAAAATGTTGGCTTTGTTTGTGCAAGTTATATAACTTTATATGAAGAAAAAGATACTCCAGTGGAGGCAAATACTGCTTGTGAAAAAGAAATGGCTAGTTTAGGATTTCCAAATACATATTGGAATGGACTATGTTCTTTAAAAGAAAAACATCCTAATTGGACATTTAATGCTGATATTACTGGACTTCCATTTGATGTAGCTACCTCTAAAGAGAGTATTATAGGTAAAAGTTTTATTCAATCTAATTATCAAGGATATTTTAGTACTGAATCAGGAAGTTATGATTATTTAACTGATACATTTAAAGTAATGGAGGGAAGTAATTGGTATGCTGCCTCAAAAAAAGTAGTTGCATATTATATGGATCCTCGAAACTTTTTAGATGAAAGATTTATATTTATGTTTGAAAAACTATCTTTTGATGAAAGTTATCAAACTGTTGAGGCTATTAATGCAATTTTAAATGGAAAAGATATTAAAGAAAAATCTAGTGTTATATATGAAGCCGGTAAAACGTATAATGCTAATGCAATTTATTTAGCGAGTAGAATTAAACAAGAAACCGGAGGTAATTATACTGGTAATTCTTTAAAAGGAAGTACAATAACTTATAACGGAAATACTTATTATCCTGTTTATAATCCATATAATATAGGAGCAAATACTGGTGTATATGATGGACTTGTATGGGCTGTAAGTGGTACAAGTTATTTAAGACCTTGGCTTTCTCTTGATAATGCTATTAAGGGTGGAGCAAATTTTATAACATATTATTATATTTCAAAAGGACAAGATACTTCATATTTTCAAAAATTTAATGTAAGTTCATATTCAGCATATGCGGCTTATGCACATCAATATATGACAAATATAAGAGGTGCTGCAAATGAAGCCTCAATAACATATGATGGTTATAAAGAAATGGATTTATTAAATTCAGTTAATTATAAATTTGTAATTCCTGTTTATGATAACATGCCAAGTAATGTTTCAATGCTTCCTAATGGAGGTAATCCTAATAATCATTTAAAAAATTTAACTATTAATGGTAAAACTATAAATGGTTTTAGTCACGATAACTTTTCATATAATTATTATGTAGGTTCAGGTATTAATAAAGTTCAAATTGCAGGTGAAGTAATTAATTCTAAAGCTAGTATTAAAGGTGTTGGTGAAATTAATTTAACTGGAGATAAAACAGTTGCAACAATAAAAGTAACTGCTGAAAATGGAAGTGTACAAGATTATATTGTAAATATTATTAAAACAGATGGTGCTAATGTATCAGTAAATGATATTGTTGCTTCTTCGGCAGTACCAGTAAGTGAATCATCATTTATTTTAACTGCGGGTTATACAGCTGAGGCATTAAGAGAATTATTCTTAAAATCATGTTCTTCAGCAGAAATTAGTTTTAATAATAATAAAAGTGGTCTTTTAGCAACTGGTGATGAAATAACTATTAAAAATGGTGATGATACAAAAACTTATTCAATTGCTATAAAGGGAGATACTTCTGGAGATGCAAATATTAATATTGCTGATTTATTAAAAGTTCAAAAACATATTTTGGGATATATTAATTTAAGTGGAAGTTTTTTAAAGGCTGCTGATGTAAATAGCGATGGATCAGTGGATATTAAAGATTTACTTATAGTTCAAAAGCATATTTTAGGATATACAACAATAAAATAAAAAGGAGGATAAATGAAAAAAATATTTAAATATTTTATAGCGATAGTTACTTTATTTACATTTATAACAAAGGTAAATGCTGCTGGAGCAACAATTAGTGTAAATACTTCAGCATCACAAATAATCGTTGGTAATAATATAACTGTTACCGTTACAATTTCATCATCATCACCATTAGGTTCTTGGGAATATAATTTAAATTATGATAAAAATATATTTTCTTTAGTATCTAGTGACGTAGGACTTCATTATGCTGGTGTAGTTCAAAATAATTCAACTAAAGCGGTAAGTTATCGTTATACATTTAAAGCAAATAGAAGTGGAAATGCATCATTTTACATAGATGCTTCAACAGTATTTGGTTTTGATGAAAGTATATTCGAAGTAACTAATGGAAAAAGAAATGTTAGAGCAATAACTTATTCTGAATATCAAGCAAGTTTATCAAGCAATAACAATTTAAAAGATATAAAAGTTGAAGGTTATGAAATTAGTCCAGTATTTAATAAAGATACTTTAGAATATACTGTTAAAGTTGATGAAGATGTTACTAAAATAAAAGTAATAGCTTATGTCGAAGATAATAAAGCAAAAGTTAATGGAGAAGGAGAACTTGAAGTAACTCAAGGAAATAATTCATTTAACATTGTTGTTGTCGCAGAAAATGGTAGTGAAAAAACATATAAATTAAATGTTGAGGTAATTGATAAAAACCCAATAGAGGTTGAAGTTGAGGACACTAAATATACTATTGTTAAAGTAAAAAGTATGTTACAAAAACCTAATAGTTTTATTGAAAAAACAGTTACAATAAATGAAATAGAAATTCCTGCATTTTATAGCCAAATTACTGATTTTACTTTAGTAGGTTTAAAAGATGAAAATGGTAATATATCATTATTTATATATAATGATGGTAAATATCAAAAATATACAGAATTTATATTTGGTAATATAACACTTTTTCCACTTAAAATGGATAAAACAATTGATAAGTATGAAAAGGGTAGTGTAACAATTAATAATATTTCAGTGGAATGTTTAGAACTTAGTAAATCAAATAGATTTAAAATTATTAAAGCATTAAATGTTGATACTAATGAAGAAGGTTTATATTTATATGATACTAAAGATAATAGTGCTGTAAAATTTGATGATAGTTATATTAAAATTATTCAAAAAAATAATCAAATACTTATGTATGCCGTAATATTTTTTGCTAGTTTAACACTTTTATCATTAATATTATTATGTACTATATCAAAGAAAAAGAAAAAAGTTAAAAAGGATGTTCCTACAGTAAAAGAAATAGATGATAAAATAGAAGAAATCAAAAATGAAATGAAGGATGAAACTGATGAGGAAGTATATAACATTTTAGAGGATTCAAAAAAGAGTAAAAAGAAAAAATAATTGGTGAATTGCAATAGTAAATGACATCGTTCAAATAAGGAAACATAATGCAAAAGTAAATGCCACTAAAAAATCAGTATAATGAACATGCTGATTTTTTGCCAATTTGTACTAATTCTAAAAGTAAATGACATTTTAAATTAATTGATTTTGATGTCCTTATTACACCATCAAAAATAATAAAGAAACATACTTAAAATATAATTAAATTTTGTAAAGTCATTCTCTTTTTATTCCAATTTCCTTTTGACAAGCAGAAACATTATTTATTTTATCTTAGTCGTTGTAATGATTATTATTTTCAAAAAATGAAAATAATAATCATTAAACTCCATTAATGTAAAATAACATTTCTTTACTTGTCAAAAGTTTTCTCGGCATAAAAGTCTAATTTTTTAAATCACTATTAATTTGATTATTCAAGAATTTTATATTAGCCTTTTGTATATCATCTTCATTTAGATATTTTTTTATGTTATTAATGTTTTATCGGTTATTCTAAAAGTAAGTGACACTATATAAAATGATAACTCAAAATTTAAAACCATCGCAATTCTAAAAGTAAAAGAAACTCCTATTCTAAAAGTAAATGACACTCAAATTCAAAAATGTCATTTACTTTCAGAATTAAGAAGAAAAAATAATTTACTCTTTTTTTGTTGACTTTATAATGAAACTATTTTACAATATTAGTACTTTTAAGGGGGACTATTAATGGAAAATATTCAAGTACTAAAGGGATTATCACTAATTTATGATAAAAAAAATGATAAAGAAAAATTAGAAAAAGCATTAAATTTCATAAAAAAAAATGCATTTCTTTTTAGTGATTTAATAAATGAAGACAATGGTAAAGTTATAAATGTTGATGAGTTTGAAGATTTTGTTGAGAATATAGTTAATCAAGTAATACAAGATGAACAAACGAAGAAAGCAATTGAAAATGAAGATTTTTTACCATCATTTTATTTAACATATTTAATATTAAAAAATGATATGGTAGGAAATACTATATTTGAAATTCCTAAAAATGTAACAATGGAATTAGTATTATTTTTAATGTCTGTAAAGTATTATAATTACAATTTATCAGATATATGTAAAACACTTTTTTCTGAGAATTCTGAAGAATATGAAAAAATTATTTCTTGTGTAAAAGATTCTCAAAGGATTAATGTTTATAATTATCTTTTAAAATATATGAATGCTTTTTTCGAAGAATATGATTCAGTGATGTTAGATAATTTAGAAAGTATTATTAATGAAATCATAAGTAATGGTATTAATTATTTTAATGCTTTAATAAATGAAAATGAAAAAACAAGTGATTTAAAAAAACTGTCAGAATTTGAATTCGATAATTTATTTATAGATTTTTTAAATGATATAAAGGCACCAGCACAATGGGTGAATATTTATCAATATTTAAAAACTAATAGATTAATAAGTTTTGAATATAGTGATGAGGTTGAAAATGGACAATGCTATTTAGATGATAAATTGCAAATAAGAAAGATAGAATTAATTGGTGATGGTACAATAAGAACCTTTGTAACATTTGTACATGAATTTATTCATTATGTTTCACTAATAAACTATGAAGATATTGATTTTTCGTTAATTGAATTCCCTTCGATATATTTTGAAAATATTGCAGCAATGTTTTTGAAAAATAAAGGCTATGATGAGAAAATTGTAGAAGATGTACTCAACACTAGAAATACTAATAATTGTAGTTTGTTTATTCCCCAAATAATACAATTAAAAGAAATATTAGAGTATAGAAAAAATGGTTTATTTTCTATTGAAAAAAGAATTGAATTTAATAGAAACATGATTGATGGAATAAATCAATCAAGAATAAAGATGGCAAAGTTATTACAAGAAGCAGGAGTTCAAGAAATACCACAACATTATCTTCAGTTAGAGGAAAGAGATCCAGTTGAGATTACTTATGCAGAAATTGATGACAAAATTGAAGAGTTTGTAAAATCTGGGTTATTGATATTAAGTGGGTATCAATATCTTGTTGGAAGTTTACTATCATCATATCTTTTAGAAACAAAAATTATTAAGCTTTGCAATGAAAAAATGATTGATATAACAAATAATTTAGATAAATATACTATAAAAAGTATAAGAGATTTATTTGATAATGATATAACATTACAAGATAAAATATATTTATAATTATAAATATCTGAAATTAGAATTTTTTTGTTGCAAGTAAGCAAGATGTATGGTAGTATACATACTTGACGAGGGTAATATGGAAATAAGTAAGGAAAAGTTAAGATACACTTTAAGAAATATACGAAGACTTTCAGGAGGTGGCGGAGATGGTACTTGCTATTATAATCCAAAAATTGATAAAGTCATAAAAATATTTCATTGCTTTGATGAACCTTTTTTATATGATTATCCTTTAAAAGAGGAAGTTTTAAAATTTAATTCAATTGAACTTACTTATTTTATATTTCCAATAGATGTAATAACGGTAAATGGCCACGTGGTAGGGTATATTGCAGATTATATTAAAGCTAAAAATTTATATAAAACAAATCCTCTTGATATAAACCTTTTAGATTTTATGACAGGAACTTTAAATATGTATCGTGACATAAGAAAAATATCTAATGAGGGCATTGTAATATATGATCTTATTTATAATTTAATGCAAAATAAAAACGAAATTTATGCTATTGATACTGATGATTATTTCTTTAGTGATAAAGAAGATGTTTTACGAAGAAATGTTAATACATTTAATGATTCAATAATGACCTTTTTAGTGGATAACTATTTTGATGAATTTGTTCAAAGTAATAAAAAGTTATTAGAAATGTATAAAGGAAAAGATATAAATTTAGTTGATTTTATAACTTTATTTTATAAATTGCTTTCTGAAAATATTGGCAAAGATATCATTACTTTAAATGATGCTAAGTCTTTAGTTAATAAAAAATATTATGAACCTAATTTTATAAGAAGTATAAAAAAATAAATATTTGTAGTATAATTTTTATCATGGAGGTGTTACTAAAGTATGCAAGAGGACTATTTAAAATATGTTAATGAAAAAATTAAAGAAGCAGAATTAGAACTTTTAAATGGTCGTAAAACTTATACACTAGAGGAAGCTTTAAAAGAGATATTAGATAATTTATAATGTAATTAAACTCAAATTTTGAGTTTTTTTATTTTGTAAGGGCATTGACAAAATGGATTGTAATGTTATAATTAGAAAGTGCATAAAAAAGTATGTGAGGTTGTTATGGATAATAATGTTTTAAAAGATATAAAAATATTTCATCAATTAGTAATTAATAGTATAGGTGTTAAAGATATGCCAAAGTATCCTAGTGTAACTACTACTCAAATTCAAATTATGGAATATATTATAAGTAGGCCTAAAAAATGTGCACTTCAAAAGGAATTTGAAAAAGTTTTAGGACTTTCAAGGGCTACAGTATCAAGTGTTTTAATTACTATGGAAAAAAATGGTTTAATTGTAAGAATTACTGATAATACTGATACTAGAACTAAAAAGATTGTTTTAAGTAGTAATGCTCAAAGAGTTTTTAATAGTAGTAAAGAAAAAATTAAGAAGATCGAGGATATTTGTCTTAAGGATATAACTGAAAAAGATTTAAATACATTTATAAATGTTTTATCTAAAATGACAGAAAATTTAAAGGAGGAAATAAATGAGAAAATTATTTAAAAATTTAAGAAAAAAAGATTATTTATTAATTTTAATATGTGCTGTAATTATTTTTAGTGAAGTTTGGTTAGAACTTAAAATGCCAGATTATATGAGTAATATTACAGTTCTTGTTCAAACCGAAGGCAGTAAGATGAGTGAAATATTAAAAAATGGTGGTTATATGCTATTATGTGCTTTTGGTTCACTTGTCGGAGCAATAATAACTAGTTATATATTAACTTATGTATCAACAACATTTTCAAAAAATATTCGTAAAAAAGTGTTTACAAAGACAATGGATTTAGCTACTGCTGAAGTTAAAAATTTTTCTGTAAGTAGTTTAATTACAAGAACAACAAATGATGTTAGTCAAATTGAATTAGTATTATCAATGGGACTATCACTTTTGATAAAAGCTCCGATGACTGCAGGATGGGCAATACTTAAAATACTTAATAAAAGTTGGCAATGGAGCGTTCTTACTGCAGTATGCGTATTAGTTCTTCTTACAACGATAGGTATTATAACAAGTATTGTTTTACCTAGATTTTCTTTAGTTCAAAAATTGATTGATAAAGTTAATCGTGTAACAAGAGAAAATTTAACTGGTATAAGAGTAGTTCGTGCTTTTAATGCTGAGGATTTCCAAGAGAATAAATTTCAAAAAGAAAATGATGATTTAACAAATACACAACTATTTAACCAAAAATGTTTTGCTGTAATGGAACCATTTATGCAAATGGTAATGTATACTTTAACTTTAGGAATTTATTTTATTGGTGCAAATCTTATTAATAATTCTATAATGGCTGATAAACTTACACTTTTTGGTGATATGGTTGTATTTTCAACTTATGCAATGCAAATAATTATGTCATTTATAATGCTTTCTATGATATTTATGATGCTTCCTCGAGCAAATGTGTCCGCAACCAGAATTAACGAAGTTCTTGATGAAAAATTAACAGTTAAAGAAGGTTTATTTAATGGCGATACAAAAGAAACTGGTACAGTTGAATTTAAAAATGTTTCATTTAAATATCCAGATGCTGATGAATATTTACTAAAAAATATTTCTTTTAAAGCAGAAAAAGGTCAAACTATTGCTTTTATAGGTTCAACTGGTAGTGGTAAAAGTACACTTATTAACTTAGTTCCAAGATTTTATGATGCTTCCGATGGAGAAGTTTTAATTGATGGTGTTAATGTAAAAGATTATACTTTTGAATCTTTACATAATAAACTTGGTTATGTTTCTCAAAAAGCTGTTATGTTTGATGGAACTGTTAAATATAATGTCTCTTATGGTAAATCTAATAAAAAAATTACTAAAGAAAAAGTTGAGGAAGCGCTTAAAATTGCACAGGGATATGATTTTGTTTCTAAAATGGACAAAGGCATAGATTCACATATAGCTTCCGGAGGAACCAATGTCTCTGGTGGACAAAAACAAAGACTTTCTATTGCAAGAGCAATTGCTAAAGATCCAGAAATATATATTTTTGATGACTCTTTTTCCGCTCTTGATTATAAAACTGATTCTGTTTTAAGAAAAGCTTTAAAAGAAAATGTGAAAGATGCAACAACTTTAATTGTGGCTCAAAGAATAGGTACAATACTTAATGCTGATAAAATTGTTGTACTTGATAATGGTAATGTAGTGGGAATAGGAACACATAAACAGTTATTAAAAAATTGTGATGTTTATAAAGAAATAGCATATTCCCAACTATCTAGAAAGGAACTTGAAAATGCATAATAAAAAAATGGAAAATGCTAAAGACTTTAAAGGTTCTTTAAAAAGATTAATTTTAGAATTAAAACCTTTTAAAGTACTTATATTCATAAGTTTAATTCTAGCAATTTTTGGTTCCACTTTAACAATTAGTGCTCCAAATAGGCTTTCTAAATTAACTGATGAAATTCAAAAAGGACTAGTTATTAATACTAAAAATTTAAATATTTTAAATGAAAGCCTTACTACTTCTTTTGGTAAAGATATTGAAATTGATGGAGTAATAGTAAATGCAAGTGATCAAATAGAGTATGCTAAAATTTCACAAAATCTTAATAAAAATATGAATGCAAATGATTTATATAAAGCACTTGATGAAATGCCAGAAAGTATTCAAAAGGTAATTAAACCTAAAATGAATATTGATAAAATTAAAAATATTTGTATTATACTTTTAACAATATATTTTGTAAGTGCAATATTTAACTTTTTACAATCTTTTTCAATGACACATGTTTCAAATAATTTTGCAAGAAAACTTCGAGGAAGAATTTCACATAAAATAAATACTTTACCACTTAAATATTTTGATAATCATCAAACTGGTGATGTGCTTTCAAGAGTAACAAATGATGTTGATACCCTTGCTCAAACACTTAATAATTCATTATCAGCTCTTGCTAGTAATGTAACACTTTTATTAGGTTCAATTATAATGATGTTTAAAACTAATGCTCTTATGAGTGTTACAGCTATAATTTCATCGTTATTAGGTTTTGTATTTATGGCAATTATTCTTTTAAAAAGTCAAAAATATTTTGTAAAAAGACAAGAGGGTTTAGGTAAACTTAATAGTCATATCGAAGAAATATATTCAGGATTAAATGTTGTAAAAGTTTATAATGGACAAGATGATGCAAATACAAAGTTTGATAAAATAAATAATGAAGTAAGTGAGTGCAGTAGAAAAAGTGGGTTCTTATCTGGACTTATGCATCCAATGATGGGTTTTGTTGGTAATTTTGGTTATGTTGCAGTATGTATCGTTGGAGCACTTCTTACTATGAATGGTAAAATATCATTTGGTGTTATTATTGCATTTATTACATATGTTAGATTATTTACAATGCCACTATCCTCAATTGCTCAAGAGTTTACTTTTATTCAGTCAGCTTTAGCTTCTTCAGAAAGAGTATTTGAATTTTTAGATGAAGAGGAATTATCTAAAGAAGAAAATAAAGATAAGCTTCTTAAAAATGATGTAAAAGGTAATATAGAGTTTAAAAATGTATCATTTAAATATGATGAAAATGGCAAGACAATTATTAAAAATTTCTCTGCAGATGTAAAATCAGGTCAAAAGATTGCAATTGTTGGTCCAACTGGTGCTGGTAAAACTACAATGGTTAATTTACTTATGAAGTTTTACGATATTCATGATGGTGATATAACCATTGATGGTAAAAGTATTTCTAATTTAACACGAGAAAATGTTCATAGTTTATTTACAATGGTACTTCAAGATACATGGCTTTTCGAAGGAACTGTTAAAGATAATATTAGATATAATAATTCAAAAATTACTGATAAAGAAATTGAAAGTGTATGTAAATATATTGGACTAGATCATTTTATTAAAACACTTCCAAATAATTATGATACAGTAATATCTGAAAATGATAATATTTCTGCAGGACAAAAACAACTTCTTACTATTGCAAGAGGTATGTGTGAAAAAGCGCCTCTTTTAATACTTGATGAAGCAACTTCAAATGTTGATACAAGAACCGAAGAACTTGTGCAAAAAGCTATGGATAAATTAATGGAGAATAAAACCTCATTTATAATTGCCCACAGACTTTCAACAATAAAAAATGCAGATTTAATACTTGTTATGAATGAGGGTAATATTATAGAACAAGGTTCTCACGATGAACTTATGAAAAAAGATGGCTTTTATGCTAAACTTTATAATTCTCAATTTGAATTATAATATAATATAAATTTTTATCTATTGACAAAGAAAAAATATAGTTATACAATTAATTTGTAAATCGATGAGAAAGAAAAGTAGGTATTATTTGTTTTAAAGAGAGTAACTAGTGGTGGAAAGTTATAAATGGGTAATATACGAAATGGGCTTTCAAGAGGCTACCGAAATAGTAGTAGGCTAGCACGGAGTACTTAACTTCGTTAACAAAGTAGCATGTATAATTGTACATGAATTGCACTTTTTAGGTGGCATTAATAAGAACTTAAATCTTATCCTAACTGTTGAGGATAAGATTTTTTTAAGAAAGAGGGATAATATGAAAAAAAGAATATTAACAGGATTAAAACCAACAGGAGAACTTACTTTAGGCAATTATATTGGAGCAATATCACAAATGGTTGAGCTTTCTAATGATGAAAATAACGAAGTATATCTTTTTGTAGCGGACCTTCATGCACTTACTGAATATCAAGATCCAAATACTTTAAGAGATAGAATTAAAAAGTTTATTGCAATGTATATTGCATGTGGAATTGATCCAGAGAAAGTAGTTATTTATATTCAATCAGATAATGAATATATTCCAATGATTTCTTGGATTTTAGAGTGCAACACTTATTATGGAGAAGCCTCAAGGATGATTCAATTTAAGGAAAAATCAAAAGGTAAAGAAAACTTTACAGTGGGACTTTTAACATATCCAATTTTAATGGCCGCAGATATTTTGTATTGTGATTCTGATTTTGTCCCAGTAGGTATTGATCAAAAACAACATGTTGAAATCGCCCGTGATATAGCAGAAAGATTTAATAATAAATATGGCCAAACTTTTAAACTTCCACAGCCTTTAATTAGTAAAGAGGGAGTTAAGATTAAAGATTTAAAAGATCCTACCAAAAAAATGAGTAAGTCTGAAACAAATCCAAATGGTGTTATATCTTTATTTGATAGCCCAGAAATGGTTACTAAAAAGATTATGGGAGCAACTACAGATAGTGAAAATTTAGTTTATTTTGATGAAGAAAATAAACCAGGTATTTCAAATTTACTTAATATTGCAAGTGTTATTTCTAAAAGAACTACAGAGGATATTGCAAATGAATATAAAACAGCAGGATATGGTAATTTTAAAAAGTATGTTGCTTCATTAACATCACAGATGATTAGTGATATTCAAGAAAAATATAATCATATTATAAGTTCTGGTAAACTTGAAGAAATATTAAATAAAGGTAAAGAAAACTCCAGAAAACTTGCTTATGAAAAAATGAACCAAATGAAGAAAAAAGTTGGACTTAACTAAAACAAAGTGTTATAATTTAATTACATCTTATAAAGAGTGATGGAGGGACTAGCCCGTTGAAGTCACACCAACCTATTAAATTAGGTGGTAATGCTAGAGCTATAAGATAACTTTATCATTCAAGATATTGTTATCTTGGATGTTTTTTTATGAAAGGAGGAAAGTTTTATTAAGCATTTTCTTTTAAGATGAAAAAAGAAAAGGAGTATAAATGAAAATTTTTAGTAACGAAATAGTATTTCGTGGTCATCCAGATAAAGTATGTGACCAAATAAGTGATGCACTTTTAGATGCATATTTAAGTGAAGATAAATCCTCACGATGTGGAATTGAAGTAATGGGAGGAAAAGGTAAAATATTTGTAACTGGTGAGGTTACAAGTAGTGCAAAAGTAAATGTTTCAAGTATAGTAAAAAAAGTTTTAAATGATGTTGGCTATGATGAAAATTATGAAATAATTAATAATCTCGGTGTTCAAAGCATTGATATAGCACTTGGAACTAATGATAAAGTTCATGGTGCTGGTGATAATGGTATGATGTTTGGTTATGCATGCCGTGATACTAAAGAGTATCTGCCCACCTCTATGGTAATACTTCAGAAACTTTCTATTTTCTATGATGAACTTAGAAAAAAAGATAAAAGATTTTTACCAGATGGTAAAGCTCAAATAACTGGTTATTATGAAAATAATAAATTAGTTAAAATAAAAGACTTTGTAATTTGTTATCAAAATACTGAAGAAGAAAGAGATAAAACAGATGAAATATTAATTGATACTTGTAAAAGTATATGTAATGAATATAATATTGAAGTTGAAAAATTTATTTTAAATCCAACAGGTAAATTTTTAATAGGTGGTTTTACTGGAGATGCAGGTCTTACCGGAAGAAAGATTGTGGTGGATTCTTATCAAGGTTTTGCTCCAGTAGGCGGAGGTGCTTTTTCTGGTAAAGACCCAAGTAAAGTTGATAGGTCTGGTGCTTATATGGCTAGAGTTATTGCAAAAGATATTTTAAAAAATAATGATAATTTAGAATATGTTCTTGTTCAACTTTCTTATGCTATTGGTCTTAAAAATCCCCTTGCAATATATATAACTTCTGATAAAGGGGATTTAAAAGTACCTGATGACTTATATGAGAAATGCTCTGTTCAAAATATTATAAATTCACTTAATTTATTAAATGAAAAATATGAAAAAAGAGCAATGTTTGGTCATTTTATAGATTAATTGTGGAAGGGTTAAATTTGGCTAAATGATAAAAATTACTTGAACATTTAATAATTATGGATTAGTGGTTTATTGACTTAAATCACTTTTTTTAATATAATCTATTTGCAAAAGAGGTAAAAGTATGAATATAGAACATTTATATATGTCATTTGGACTTCAGGAGATATTTAATGATGTATCTGTTCATTTTAATGATGATGATAAAATTGGCATAGTTGGAGTAAATGGTGCTGGTAAATCAACCTTATTTAATTTAATACTTGGAAATATTTCCCCAGACTCTGGGAAAATAACTGTAAAAAATAGAGATTTAATAGGATATCTTCCCCAGGTAATTACTGATGAAATACCAAATGATGATATAACTGTTTTTGAATATTTACTTTTAGGAAGACCAATTCAAAAACTAAAGGATAATATAACTTCTTTATATGAACAAATAGCAGTAGAAAAAGATGATAAAAAATTAAATTATCTTTTTAAAAAGATTACTAAAAATCAAAATAAATTAGAGTATTATGATGAATATAATGCAGAAAGCATACTTCTTAAAATAATCGAGGGTATGAATATTTCTGAAAAACTACTTGATTTAAAACTTAAAAATATTTCTGGTGGACAAAAATCAAAAGTAGCATTTGCAAGACTACTTTATTCAAAACCAGAAATTCTTTTACTTGATGAACCTACAAACCATCTTGATTTAGATACAAAAGATTATATTGAAAATACTATCAAAAATTATCATGGACTTGTACTTGTAATTTCTCATGACATAGATTTTTTAAATAATGTTACAACAAAAACTTTATATGTAGATAAAATAAAGAAAAATGTTTTTCTTTATGATGGAAATTATGAAAAGTATCTAAAGATTAAAAATGAAAAAGATAAAGCAAAAGAAAGACTTTATGAAAAACAAGTAAAAGAGGAAGAAAAGTTAAAAGGTATAATTAATAAATATATTCGAGGTAATGAAAAGAAAGCAAATATTGCTAAAGATAGAATTAAAAAATTAGAGAAACTCCAAAAAGAAAAAGTTGTACTTGAAAAAGCAAATAAATATACAAGATTTAATATTAAAATAAATGAAAAAAGTTATTTAACACCCTTAAAAGTTGAAAATCTAACATTTGGTTATACAAAAGATAATCTTTTATATCAAAATTTAACATTTGATTTAACCAGGGGAGAAAAACTTTTAGTAGTTGGGGAAAACGGTATTGGTAAAACTACTTTATTAAAACTTATTATGGGGCTTCTTACTCCAACCGAGGGAAATATTATAATTAATGATAAAACTACAATTTCTTATTATGCTCAAGAACACGAGATACTTGATAATAGTAAATCAATATTAGATAATTTTACAGAGTTTAATCTAAGAGATTTTGAAATAAGAAAAATACTTGGAAGTTTTTTATTTTCTGGGGATGATATTTATAAAAAAGTTGAGGTTTTATCTCCTGGTGAAAGATCAAGAGTTGCCCTTGCAAAAGTTGCTTTAAAGGGAGCAAATACACTTTTACTTGATGAACCTACAAACCATTTAGATCCGATGACACAAGTTATTATTGCTGATACTTTTAAAACTTATGAAGGTACAATGCTTGTGGTTTCTCATAACCTTGATTTTGTTGATAACCTTGGTATTTCAAGAATGCTTTTACTTCCAAGTGGTAAAATAGTCTATTATGATAGAGATATTGTTTATCATTATGAAATGATTAATGAAAATAAATAGATTTGTTTAATATTTATATTAAATATATTATTTATAAAAATACTATAATGTGATAAACTTATAATAAGAGGTATTTATGATAGCGTATGAAAGTGATGTAACTAAGCAAAGTGTTGCATTTTATGATAAGTTAAAAGATTTTTATTCTAATGCAAAAGCTGAAGGATTTATTTTGGGAACATTTGATGAAACTTTTAAAGATAATAGTTCAAGAATAGACTTTATTACTAATTTTATTGATTTAGATATGGAGGGTAAATTATCTTCGAGGATGCATATACTACTTTCAGAAAATTATGAATTTTTTATAAATTTTATAAATGGTAAAGATAGTGAAAAACCATTAGTTGTTCCAAATAGTATAATGAATAAAATGACAGAAAATAGAGAAATACCTAAAGAGAAAAATCTTTTTTCTCAAGAAGAACTTATGTATTTATTAGATATAATTGAACGTAATTATATTATGTGTCAAAATAACTTTGCAAATAAAACTTTATATATAAAACTTCCTAGTGAAAGTTTGCATCATGATATTTATGAAGTACTAGAAATAAGAGAAGATAATATTGCTCATTTACTTGGCTTAACAAGTGAAACTTCTTCATTAACGAGTTTTTATGTAACATTAACTCATGATGATAAACCTGCTCAAAATATTGCTAAATTCTTTTTAAGTAATGAAGGTAAGCAAATACTTTTAAATGAATATAATAAAAATGTAGAATTTATTAAAACTTTTAAATCAACTGATTTTAATCTTTTTAAAAGTGAGTTTAAAAAAACTTTTGGTTATGATTATCCACTATTTGAATTAAATAAATTGTTAATAAAAAATATAAGTTTATTTGATTATGAAAGATTAAATTTTAGTGAGGTGATTGTGGACCATATAGATGATAATATTAATTGTGATTTATATATTCCACATTACAACGGTGATTTTAAATCTTCTTCGATAAAGTATGCATCTCAAGTTAAAGATGTACTTGATACTTATTTTTTGTTTTCTAACTTAACAAAAGAAAAACAGTCAATGGTGGAAGTTCAGTTTCCAGAATATAAAAATTTTTTTGCGAATAAAAATATAATTGAGGCTTTACAAAAAAATTTAAGTTATGATTTTATGGAGAAGTTTAGAATAACAAATCAAGATTTAATAAAACAAATTAAAAATATAAAAAATTATATTATTTCCTTGAGTGATTATGATTTATCACTAATTGGTTTTGGTACAAAAAAAGTGCATTCAATTTCAAATGGAAAAACCTTGGTATTTGAAAAAACATGTAAAACTATTATTACTGAGAAAACTCCGAATATACTAGAAAAATATTTAAAAGATGGAAGAATTTATTTTATTGATGTAATTTTGTCAGAAAATGGACACGTTCTTAAAATTAGTAATTCTAATGAGGAACTTTCATTTTATGAAAGACATTTAGAAAGTACTAAATATTCAGCATTATATGAAAAATTAAAAACATTAAATAATAAAAAATTAAATTATGATTTATTTTTAGAAGGAAATTTTGGTAAGACTAGGTAGTTTTATCAATTTTTTTATGCTATACTTATTTTATGGATATATTAGAAATAAAAAATAACACAATAATTGTATGCAGTAATAACGAAAAGAAAAATTTATTAAAAAAATTAAATGAATCTGATAAATTATTACCAATTAAATTTTTAAGTAAAAGTGATTTTATTAAAGCATTAACTTTTTCATATGATGAAAAAACTCTTTATTATGTTAGAAAAAAATATAATGTTAAAATTGAGGTTGCAAAAGAATATCTTGATAATATTTACTATGTAAGTGATAAAAAATACGATAATGATAAATTAGATTTTTTAGTTAATTTAAAAAAAGATTTAATAGAAAATAAGTTATTAAAAACTGATGAATTATTTATAAATAGTTTAAAAGGTAAAGATATAATTATATATAATTTAGGTTATATTGATAATTTCTTAAGTAAACTTCTTGATAATATAAAAAGTGTTTGTAATGTTAAAATAGTTAACAAAGAAAATGAAACTTTATATTCAAAAAAAGTATATAGATTTACACATATTGATGATGAAGTTAATTATATAGCATGTCAAATATGTAAACTTGTTAAGTATGGTGTAGATATAAATAAAATTAAACTAATTATAAGTGATAATGAGTATATAAATATAGTAAAAAGAGTATTTAAAATGTATAATATACCTGTAAATCTAAATGACAATATTTGTTTATACTTTACACTTGCTAGTAAATATTTAATTAGTAACTTTACATCTGATTTAACTAAAGTTATCGAAGAAGTTAAGGATAAATACTCGGCTGAAGTAGTAAATAAGTTATTAAATGTAATAAATAAGTTTACATTTATAGAGGATAAATTATCTGTAAAGGAGGATATTATTTATTTACTTCAAAATACATATTTACCTGAAATAAAATATGATAATGCAGTAGAGCTTTCCACTTTTGATAGTGTAAACGAGGATGATTATGTATTTTTACTTGGATTTAATCAAAAAACATATCCAACTATTTATAAAGATGAAGATTATCTTTTAGATGAGGAAAAAAGTCTATTAGGACTAGAAAAGTCTTATGAACTTGCTAAAAAAGATAAAGAAAATTTAATTTATAATATTCGAAAACTTAAAAATTTATTTATAAGTTATAAACTTCAAAGTGAAAGTGGTTCTTTTTTACCATCAACATTAATTAGTGAAATGAATATGGAAACTATTACTGATAGGGTACCTTTAAATTATTCAAATAAATATAATAAAATAAAATTATGCTCTTTACTTGATAGATTTTATAAATATAGTGAAGTAAACGAAGAATTAAAAACATTATATAATAATTATAAAATAGATTATAAATTGTATGATAATACATATAAAAAAGTTCCTTTCGAGTTAATGAATAAAATATTTAAAAATAAACTTTATTTATCTTATTCAAGTATGGAAGGTTATAATGAATGCGGGTTTAAATACCTTATTAATAATGTTCTTAGACTAGATGTTTATGAAGATACTTTTGCAGCATTTTTAGGATCACTTTTTCATCATATTTTAGAGTTGTCAATTGATAAAGAAATAGATGTTCATAATGAAATCATTAAATATATGGATTCTTCAAATAGAATTTTTACTGAAAAAGAAAAGTTTTATATATTTAAAATGGAAAAAGATATGATTTTTGCAATTGAAACTATAAAAGAGCAAAATACTTATTCTTTATTAAATGAATATATGCTTGAACAAGAATTTGATGTTAATAAAAAAAGTAAGCTAGATGTTTTATATAAAGGATTTATAGATAAATTAATGTATAAAACTATTCGTGATAAAACATATTATGCAATAGTCGATTATAAAACTTATGATATAGATGTTAAAATGGATTTAATTGATTATGGATTAAATTTACAACTTCCTATATATTTATATTTAATAAAAAATAATTATAAAGATGCTTTAATATGTGGTTTTTATATTCAAAAGGTTTATTCATTAGATAATAAATATGATGAAAATAAATCATTATTAGAAAGAAAAAAAGATTCTTTAAAACTTACTGGATACTCAAATATAGATGGAAGTATTATAAATAAACTTGATAAAGATTATGAATCATCGAAAGTTATTAAGGGTTTAAAACTAAAAAAAGATGGCAACTTTTATAGTTATAGTAAAGTTTTATCTAATGAAAAAATGGATGAAATTTACCATAAAGTTGATGAACAAATAGATAAAGTGATTAATAATATTGAAAACTCTAATTTTGATATTAATCCTAAAAATTATAATGGTAAAAATATATCTTGCATGTATTGTAAATTTAAGGATATATGTTATAAGTCTATAAAAGATGAAGTAATAATAGAAACGGAGGATAATGATGGCGTGGACTGCTGACCAAGAAAAAGCAATTAATGAATGTGGCAAAAATATTATAGTTTCTGCAGGGGCAGGTTCTGGTAAAACAGCGGTTCTTACAGAAAGAGTTATTACTAAATTAAAAAAAGGTATAAATATTAATGAACTTTTAATATTAACATTTACGAATGCTGCGGCAATGGAAATGAAAGATCGTATTAGAGAGGCAATTATAAAAGATGAAAGTTTACATAGTCAGCTTGATCTTATTGATGGAAGTTATATTACAACATTTGATTCATTTGCATTATCAATAGTAAAAAAATATCATTATTTACTTAATATTCCTAAAGAAATAAGTATTTTAGATAATGAAATTGCTAAGAATATAAAAACTACTTTTTTAGACGAAGTATTTGAAACTTTATATGAACAAAAAGATACTGACTTTTTAAAAATGGTAAATGACTTAACAGTTAAAGATGATACCCCTTTAAGAAGGGAGATTCTTTCATTAAATGAATTATTAGAAAGATTGCCTGAAAAAGAGGAATATTTAAATAACTATGTTAACAATTTTTATAATGAAAAAAACATTGAAAGTATAGTTAAAAACTTTTATGAACTAATAAATAAGAAAGTTAATAAAATCAAAATATATTTGGATAATTTATCATTTAACTGTGATGAAAAATATTATGAAAAAGTTATAAATGTAGTAAATCCGATTTTAAGTGCAAAAACTTATGAGGAATATAAAAGTTATAGTAATGTATCTTTCCCAGTACTTCCTAAAAATAGCGAGGAAGATCAAAAAAAATCTAAAGAAAAACTTCAAAATGAAATTAAAAGTTTACATAGCATTTTAATTTATAAAGATGAAAATCATTTGAAAAACTGTTTATTAGAAACCATTACTTATGCTAAAGCAATTATTAAAATAATTAATGAACTTGATGAAAAAGTATTAAGTTATAAAGAAAAATATGCTTCTTTTGAATTTAATGATATTGCAAAGATGGCAATTAAAATTGCTAAAATTCCAAATGCTAAAAAAGAAATTTCTTCCTCATTCAAAGAAATAATGGTTGATGAATATCAAGATACCTCTGATTTACAAGAAACATTAGTAAATTTAATTTCAAACAATAATGTTTATATGGTTGGTGATATTAAACAATCTATATATCGTTTTCGTAATGCTAATCCTTTGATATTTAAAAATAAATATGATAAATATTCAAAAGAGGATGGAGGAATTAAAATTGACTTACTTAAAAACTTTCGTTCAAGAAATAAAGTATTAGAAAATATTAATAAGATATTTAATCTTTTAATGGATGATGATTTTGGAGGAGCAAATTATAAAGAAAGTCATCAAATGGTTTTTGGTAATACTGTATATTCGGAAAATAGTGTTAATACAGATGATTTAGATGTTTTAGTTTATAATAAAGAAGATAAAAAATATAGTGATACTGAATATGAAGCCTTTATAATCGCTGGTGATATCAAAGAAAAACTATTAAGTGGTTATAAAGTTTTAGATAAAGAAACAAAGACTTTGAGACCATGTAAATATGATGATTTTTGTATATTAATAGATAGAAAAAATGGTTTTGAAATATATAAAAAGATCTTTGAATATTTAGATTTACCACTTTTAATATATTATGATGAAAAAATAACTAATGAAAAAGATATTTTAGTATTAAAAAATTTAATTGATTTAATAGTTTGTATTTATAATAAAGATTATAAACAAAAATTTAAATATGATTTTTATTCAATTTTAAGAAGTTTTTTATATAATGAAAAAGATGAAGTATTTATAAATTATTTTGTAAATAACAATTATTATAATAGTGATTTATTTAAAAAATGTGATAATATTGCTAAGAAATTAGATACAATGTCTAGTAAAAAATTAATAGAAACTATAATAGATGAATTTGATTTTTATGAAAAAGCTATTTTAATTGGTGATATTGATAAAGTTATTAAAAGGTGTGATTATCTTTTATCTTTGGCAGATAATTTATCATCTTTAGGAAAAAGTATAATAGATTTTAATGAGTATTTAAACGATTTAATTGTAAATGATGCAGACATATCTTTTACAGTTAATACAAATGTAAAAAATAATATCAAACTTATGAATATTCATAAATCTAAAGGTCTTGAATTTCCAATATGTTATTTTGCAGGTTTTGATAAAGCATTTAATAAACAAGATTTAAATAAAATGTTTAATTTCGATTATGATTTAGGATTAATTTTGCCATTTTATGATGATGGAGTAGGACCTACTATATTAAAAAGTATATATAAAGATAAATATTTAAAAGAGGATATATCAGAAAGAATAAGATTATTTTATGTAGCCCTTACTAGAGCAAAAGAAAAAATGATTATGGTTATACCAAATAATATGGAAGATATCTCTTTTAAAGAGGATTTAAATTCATTTTTAACTTTTATATCTTTAGTAAAGTTTGTTTTAAAGGACAATATAAAATATATTAAAGATGTAGTTTTAACTAAAAATTATAATTATACAAAAGAAAAAGATTTATTTGAAAAAAATAACGATTTATTAAATGTTGAAGAAATAAAAGTAGATTCAAATTTAATTACTCATAGTAATGTTTCTAAAAAAGTATTAAAACTTCTTACTAAAGAGGAAGTAAATGCAATGGAATATGGTACTCATATACACGAAATATTTGAAACCGAGGATTTTAGAAATGCAAATAATAAATATGTTTTAGCATTACTAGAAAAAATAGATAATAACTTTAAAAATGTTTATAAAGAATATGAATTTATTTATAAATACGAAGATAAAGAATATGATGGAATTATAGATTTACTTTTAGAGTATGAAGATAAAATGGTAATAATTGATTATAAACTTTCAAATATAGATGATGAAAATTATGTTAAACAATTAAGTATTTATAAATCATTTATTGAAAATAAAACTAAAAAAGAAACTGAGACATATCTTTATTCAATACTTAATGATACCTTAAAAAAAATATAAAATTTTTTTACAATTTTATATTTTTTATTTTACCTTTATAATTAAATCGTTATATGGAACATAATCCTTTAAAAGATTATTATCTATAAGTAAGTTTTCTAAGTTAACAAGTAATTTTTCTTCGATATAAGAACTATCTAAAAATGAATCAGCATCTTTATATCTTTTTATAATAGTACTTAAATCATTTAATGATAAATCGGGAAATTGTTTATATATACTTTTAGCAATTTTCATTTCATCATTATTTTTAACAAATTCTAAACCTTTATCAATGGCTTTTGTAAATGATTTAACTACATCTTTATTATTTTCAATGTAACTTTTTCTAGCATAAAAGGTAGTGTAGGGCATTTCACCAGAAAGAAGTCCAATACTTTGAAGAACATAACCATATCCCTCATTTTCAAGTTTTAAAGCAGTTGGTTCAAATAAATTTACATAGTCACCAGTATTTCCTATAAAAGCACCAGATAAAGAAGCAAAATCAATATTATAGTTTATTTTAATTTTATTTTTATCAATTTCTTCATTTTTTAGGGCATTTAGAAAGTTTAAAGCGGGCATACCACTGCTTCTTCCGACAAGAATTTCTTTACCATATAGATCTTTAAGTGAAAAATCTTTTTTATCTTTTCTTCCTAATATAAATTGACCATCTCTTTTTGTAAGACCAGAAAATATTTGTAAGTAATCTTTTTCGTTTTTTTCGTAAACATAAATTGCACTTTCAGCTCCCGCAAAACCTATTTGAACATCACCGGATAGTACGGCAGCACTAACCTTATCGGCACCAGGTGTTAAAATAAGTTTAATATCAATATTTTCTTCATTAAAATAGCCTTCTTCGATGGCAACATAAAGGGGAGCATAAAATACTGAATGAGTGACCTCCGCGATTTTGATTGATTTCATATTATCATTTTTTTCTTTTTTAGGTAAAAAGAAAATTAAGCATAAAACTAAAAGTAAAATTACTAAAAATGTATAAAATATTTTTTTCAAAATAACCTCCTTATTATTTCTTTTGTATTATATGAAAATTTTGAATTTTGGTGATTTTAATATAATAAATGTTAAAAAAATATAGACACGGGTTAATATTTTTTTATATTTAACTTGCTCGGAAAAAAAATTTTTTATAATGTAAAAATTTTAAAATCACACACCTTAGAAAGGTAGCATATGTATTTTAATAAATTATATTCTGAATCCGGTTTCATAAGAGATTTAGCATTTAAAAAATTATTTTTAGAAACTCCAGAGTTTCTTATCTTTGTTTATGAATATTCTTTACAATTACTTGGATTTCCTTTTGATGATACAATTGATTTACTTGATAATAACGTAAATGATAATATAAATATTAAAAATAGAGAATCAGATTTGCTTTATGAATCAAATAAATATTTAATAAATATCGAAGAAAATAGTTAAACTTCAATAAGTGTTAATTTAAAATAATTATCTTACTTATGTGCTTTACTTTTAAGACAAGTAAAACCTGGTGAGGAAGATGAGATTAAAACTACTTGAATAAAGTGGTTATAAGAAAATAGATAGTTATTCATTAAAATTATATTCAAGTATTTTAGATAAAATTATTAGCAATTTTAATGATATAACAAATATTTTAATTCCCTATGATGGTGATGTAAAAGATTTAGTAGTTTTATATATTAAAGATGATGGAATTTTTGAAAAATATGATGCTCATATAGTTACAATAGAGGGAATTAAATATTTATCATTTAATACAAAACATTTTAGTAATTATATAATTGCAAGTAATAATGTTGTAAATCCAAATACATTAGATAACATAGGTTTATACTTTGAAATAATGGAGTAATCGTTATTCTTGTTATAAAAAGTAATAAAATAATTAAAAGGTAGTTTACATATACCTTTTTTTTGTGTTATAATTCATATATAGTAAAGGGTGTGAAGACAATGAGATTGAATTCTGAAATGAGAATGCTTCTTGATAAATTATATAATTTAAGAGGAGAAGATAGTGTTGTACTAGTGTCTATGGACAAAGAAAGAGACCAGGCTATTAAAACTAAGGAAAGGACTAGTAAAAGAACTACTGAACTAACAAGTCAAATTGAAAAACTAGAATCTGAAGGACATATTCTTGCTAAAGAGGGCGAGAGTTTTAAAAGTGCTTTAGAAACTATAAGAAAAGATGATTTTATAAATGTTCTAAAAGAATTAAATATTGCTTTTGACCCAGAAGAAATAAAAAAAGAGTTAGAAGTAAAACTTCCTAAAACTTTAGAGGAATTTTCTATGGAAAAGGAAAAAGCTGAAAAAGAACTTGTTACCGTAGAAGATGAAATGAATAGTGCAACCACTAAAATAGAGGAATTAGGACTTCGTAAGGATGAAGCTCTTGCTAATCAGGAAAGATTAAATAGATACTTTGACTTAGCACTTGAGGGAAATATAAATATAACAAGAGATGAAATTACATCACTTCTTGAAAAGTTTAATTTTAGTGAAGAAGAACAAAGAGAAGCCGCAAAATTATTGATGTTCCCTGAAGATGGACTTTATGAGTATGAGAAAAGTTTAAAGGGAATAAAAAGTAAAAGCATAAGTGATGTTTTTAAAGAGGCAAAAGAAGAAATCAAAACAGAGGAAATTAATAAAGAAACCCCAGTAGTTGAGGCACCACTTCATGAAGAAGAACCTAGTTTTAACTTTGATTTTAATATAAATATTCCTGAAAATAAAGAAGTTAAAGAAGAACAAATTGAAGCAATAGTTGAACCTGTAAAAGAGGAAGATAAAACAGTTTCAAAAGAAGATGTAATTAATCTTTTAACAAGTTTAGGATTTGATTATTTAGATTTCACAAGCAATGATTTTGAAAAAATAATGAATAATTACGATGAAGAAACAATTAAAGCAAATGCTGAATATATTAAATCATTAAATATTTCACTTGATATTTTTGCAGATAATGTTGAATTAATGTATGATAAACAAATGAAAGAAAAAATAGAAAAATTAACAAGTATTGGTAAAATGCCTCAAGATATATATTTAAATCCAAGCGTTTTAACTAAATATGATTTAAATGGATTAAATAATGCAATTGATGTATTAAAACAAAGCGGATTAGATGCCAAAAATGTTCCATTAATTGCTTATTAGAAAGGAATAAGCTATGTACGATATAGTAAATAAAATTAGTGTTTTAAATTTACCTAAAGAAGTATATCCTAATATACCAAAATTTTATGCTTCATTTTCTGATGATTTAGTTACTTTAGAGGAACTTAAAGAAAAAATGGGTTATTTAACATCTAAAGGAATAGCAATTACAAAGCCTTCACAAGTAAAAGTATTTTCATTACCTTTAGACTTTATAAAAAGTCAGGTTGAACAAGCTGAAAAGTTAGGTTTATTAGATATGTTTATTAGTGATCCCACTAGAATTAGTTCAACAGAACTTTTCAAAAGATTAAGTTATGTGATGTCTTTAAATGAAACTTTAAAGGACGAAAAAGGTAAATATAGTAAAATATTATTTAATAAAAAAGAATTTGATAGAAGATATGGTGTAGAATATTTAACTAAAGAGAAAGATGACAATGTAAAGGTTGAAACTAGTAATAACAATGAAGAAAATGTTGTAAAGAAAGAAACTGTTTCTCAAACAAATACTTCATTAGATGATTTGAGTAGTGAAGTTGAAAAAGCTATGAATACTATAACAGCTGAGCCAATTGTAGAAAATCCTGTTAAGGATGTAGAACCAATTGAAACTCATGTTGAAGTAGCATCTGAACCTATAAATGAAAGTTCTGTTCAAGAAGAAACCCCAGTAAATACTCCAACTGAAGTTGAGGACGTTAATCCATATGTAATGGCACTTTCTAAAGAACAAACTATTAGACTTGATGATGAAATGCTTGCAAGATTCGAAGATTTAACAGCACATTTAAAAAATGTTTTAATAACACTAGGATATAGTGATGAGATTGATGGAACAAAATCTGATAATTTAATTAAACTTCTTACAAGTGGAGTAACTGAGGAAAGAGAAATATTATATTATACATTAACATATAATAAAAATTTAATAGATGAAGAAAAAGTAAGTATTTATAATGCAATTGATAATGAACTTAAACTTACTAATAATGGAGAATTAAGTCTATGAAATATTTAGAAAAAATAGGTTTTAGTAAAGATGATATAGCATATATGATGGAAAATACTCCAGAAAAGTTTATTGAACTTTTAAAGGAACAAAAAAAATTAGTAACTGAAAATATCTCTTATTTAAAAGATTTAGGAGTTACTAATTATCAAGATATATTCTTAAAATTTTATGAAATGTTCTTAATGGATAACAGTAATTTTATAGCAATATTCTCTAAATATGAAAAAGAAGATTTAATTGAAAAATTAAAGAAAAATATAAACATAGTAGAATTTTTATAACTACTATGTTTTTTTATATTTTCTTTAATCTATACACATTAATCGAAGGTTTATTAAATGTTCTTATATGAGGTGGATTAGTACCAATTCCGAAAGACACATAAAGCCTTGTGTTATTTTCATTATAATAATCATTTGTATATACACTAGCACCACCTTTTTTTAGGGTTGCACCCCAGAAAGGTAATCTTAATTGTCCACCTAAAGAGTGACCTGCGAAAATAACATCTATATCATAATTTTTTAATTTTTCAAATTCATCTGGTTTATGCAAAAGACCTATTGTAAATGATGGTGTAATTTCTTCTTCATTAGTAAGAATACTTTCATCAAAATTATTTAGATCCATTATTTTAATTGGATTAATATCTTTATTAAAAATATAATCATAGTTTTTATCAAGTACAGTAAATCCAATACTTTCAAAATTACTTTTTATATTGTTATTATCTTTATCACCTAAAATAGCATATTTATAATCAGATTTAATGTTTTTTAGTTCATTTATTACATTAGTTATGTTGGTATTATCTAAAACTAAATCACCAGTAAATACTATAATATTAGCATTCTCATTATTAATACTTTTAACTAAATTTTTAATTTCTTTTATATCACTTTTTTCATAATAAAGAATATCTGAAAATTGAACTATTTTAATTCCATCAAAACCATTAGTTAATTTATTACTAGTTATTTCATATTCTTTAACCTCTAAACCTTTTGTATTTATATATTTTCCATATATAAAAAATAGGAAAAAAACAAGAATTATTATACATATTAACCTTTTCATAAGTATTCTCCGATTATAGTTAATATAAGTGATAAGAAGTTATTAAAAAAGTGAAAGAACATCGAAGTAAATATATTATTAGTATCATAAAATACATAACCTAATGCAAATCCAGCTATAGAGTATGAAAGTATAAAAGGAATTTCTATTAAACTTTTTGCAGATATAAGATGCATTGAACCAAATATTAAACCAGTAAAAATACTGAAAATTATTTTATTTTTAAATAAATTTTTAAAATTTAGTCTAAATAGCACTTCTTCATAAAATGGAGCAAATATACAAACTTGTAAAAATGAAAAAAATAAATTATTTTTTATTGAACTTTTATTTAATTCTTCATTCGTAGGCATTTGTCCAATAAATTCCACTAAAATAATATTTAAAATTATCATTGCTAAAATACATATTAAAAAAAATTCAAAATTTTTAGATATATATTTTTTATAGTTTAATCTAAAATCTTTAAAGTAATTTATAATTTCTTTTCTATAGATTATAAATAAATATAATGATATTAATAAATATATTAATGTTTCTATAGCAGGTTCAAATTTAATATTTTTCTTAACAATTGGATAAAATAAATATGTAAGTAATAACATAAGTAAAAATGTTGACATTAATATTACAATGTCCTTTATAACTAATTTAATTTTTTTCATTTAATCACTTTCCTATATTAAAATATTACCATATTTTTTGTTTTCTTACTAGTTTTTATTGAAAAAAAAATTAGATTATGGTACTATTTTAATAGTAGGGATGGTGCTAAGCATTATGAAAAAAGTAAAGAAAATTTTTGTTTTACTAGTTATGTTATTACTGGTAAAAAATGTTCATGCGGAGTGTGGTTATGAAACGCAAGCTAAACTTAATAGTGAGGCTGTCACAATAAAGGCAATTTATGAAGAAGTTCAAAAGGAAATGGACAGAAACTTATATATGTGTGGTGATGGTGTAGATGAATGTACAGAGTATTATTCTGTTTTAAAAATTTCTATTTTAAATTTAAGTGAAAACTTTTATGTTAAGGTAACTAGTGATAATAATTTTAATAAAACATTTTATTATAAAGATGCACAAGATGGTATAGTTTCATTTGAATTAAGTGATTTAACAAAAGTTAATACGTTTACTTTTAATGTGTATAATACTGATAAATCTGGTTGTAGCCAAAAACTTAATAGAACATTTTATTTAACAACACCAAGATTAAATGATTATTATAATATTAAATTGTGCGATAAAATACCTGATTATTATATGTGTCAAAAGTTTGTAACATTTGAAGATACTGGTTATTCTGATTTTTTGAGTTCCGTAAATAAATATTATGAGAAGCAAGAAGAAATAAAAGAAAATACTAATAAATCATTTTTTGAAAAAATTATAAATTTTATTAAAGAGAATAAAACTGTATTTATTATTGCAGGTGGAGTTATTATAGTTGGTGGAGTAACAACTGTAATAATTTTAAAGAAAAGAAGAAAGGATATAATTTAATATGAAAAAGATTTTAAAATTATTATTTATTATATTAATTCAATGCATCCTTATTTTTAATATAAATGCAGTTGAAAATGGAAAAGTTTATAATATACAAAAATCAGGTGCAAGTTCTGCATTTGGCTTTGAGAATTATGATAAACATACAGCATCAGATGGTGTTAAAACTGTCAATGCATATTGTATTGATAGAAGTAGATCTGCACCTTCAACTGCCAAAGTAACAAGAGTCCTTGGTACTGACAAAGAAAAAATTAAATATGATAGTGTTATAATTACCATTTTAAAAGAAGGAGAAAATGGCGTTGATTATGAATCAACCTTTCTTGCACTAAGAATATTTGTTAATACAATTGATCTGAGTGGAGATGGAAATGGTGGTGTCGATCCAACATATCAAAAAGAACTTGAGGCTATATTAAACTGTTTTTTAACAGATTCTAGTTTTAAAGATGTTTATACATCCTATACTGGAAAGAGTCCTAAAGTAAGTGCATGTAAATCGCCAGTTAAAGGTGAAGGTAATAATAAATTAGGAACTGTTAAAGAAGTTCTAAAAAAAGGTTTAGAAGCTGGTGTAAATGATGCCAAAGTTGATGGAAAAAACACTGTTGAAAAGGGACCAGCAACTGATCCTTTAAGAGAAGATGGAAAGATATCTAAGATTGTTACCGTAAAGGTTAATCTTGGCGGAATAAAAAACAAAACTGATTTCTTTAAATATTTTGGTTTTGAAAAAGATAATGATAATGTTGATGTAGAACTATTAGGGTACTCAAAGACTTTTTTAGATTCAAAAGAAGGTTGGAGTCAAATTACTGAGAGTGATGAAGGTTTTGATTTATCTAAAATTGATGGTGAAGAACCATATAGTGGTGAATTATATATTGGATTTCTTGTTTCAATGGATTCACAAGATGATGGTTCTGGTGAAGTTGATGATGAAGAACCAGATTGTGAAGATGTAAAAATAACAGTTAAATTTAAATATAATGGTAAAGACATAGCGGCACTTTTAGCAAATGGAAGTGGATTGCAAACTTTCTATGCATATATACCAGAAACTGGTGATCCAATTGATTTAAATTTTGAATTAAATACAAGTTTATGTGATGAATTTAGTTGTGATCCAACTTCAACACTTCCAAATATTTGTGAAGATGGTTTAGAACCAGATAAAGAAACTGGAAATGTTGAATATGAATTTAGAGAAGCTTATAATGCTGAAAGTGGTAAATATAATATTAAGAAATGTTTATTATCAAAAAACAGTGAAGATGCTGCAGGTAATAAATATAAATTAATTGATAATGAACATGCAAATATGGTTTCTGATAATCCATATTGTGAAGTAAAATGTAAAGAAGATTATATATTTGGCGTTCCATATAAGAAAAATACCGAATCAGGAAGATATTTTCAAATTAGTGTTTCTCTAAAAGGACAACAAGATTGCTATACTTCAAAAATTGATTATGAAAAATATTCTGAAGATATAGTTAAGAAACAAATTGAAATTGTTAAACAATATAATTCATGGTTATATGAATATGAAAATATGATTAGAAAATATGGTACACCACCTAAATTAGAAAATCCTTATGGTGCGGAAAATAACGGAAAATATTGGAAAAAAGGTACCAATGCTTCTGACAAAATTGATTGTGGTGAAGATGAAGAACCAATTTATAAGTATTATGTAAGTCACAGTAGTAATTATTTAAAATATACTACTAGTTCTAGCAACGGTGAAACTACTATAACATTTAGTACAACTACTGTAGATGACGCTGAGTTTGCTGATAATTTGACAAGAAAAGATGTATCAGTTTATGGAACAATTAAAGATGATAAATGTGTTGTTGCAAATAAAGATTGGGATAATCATTATAAGGATTTTGAAAATAGTGTAAAATCTGCAAAAACTTCTTTAGAGACTTTAATAAAAGAATTAAAGACAATTATTGATCAATATAACGCATGTAGTGCCGATGATAATTATAAACCAGTTTCTGGTTTAAATTCAGCAACATGGGATATGATATATCGATATGATCCTGAAATTGTATATAGTTATGATGAACCAGAGCCTGGTGTTTCAACAACTAAATGGATTAATTCTGTAAGTAGTAGAGGTTGTGAACATCAAAAAACATGTGATGTAATGTATAGTCCTGATGCTAAAATTACTTCTGAAAAATGTAATGGCAATAACAATGATAATGTTAAGTGTATACCAAGTCCAACAATCTTAGACATTGATATGGAAGAACATCCTGCAACTTGGATATGTAATGGTGAAGCGGATATTGAATTAGAGCAATGTGATGGGTCAACAACTAGATCATACTCCGATAAAAGTTATTTAGTATGTACATTTGGTGATACAGATACAGCTAATATAACTTGTTCAACATCTAATTTTAAAGTATCTGATGCAAAATATGTTCATAAAATTGCTTCGGTTAAAGGAACATATAAAACAGAAAGAGTATATTATAGTGGTCATGATGATGGTGATATTAAAATTCAAGAAACACCAGAACGTGAAATTACAAATTATGATATTATTGATGGACTTCCAGTGGGAATTAATACTCCTACAGGAACATATTACTATAAATTAACACTTAAAAATATTGGTACATTCTATTCAGAACCAAAAAATTTAGGAAGAATTTATGGTACTTTAGATAATAGTTTATCTTCAAAAATTAGGGGTGAAGAACAAACAAAAGATGGAGAATTAATTAAAAGCGAAACTATTGGTAGTAATGAATATGCATGTACATATGAAGTAAATCAGAATTTTTGTACTGATGCAGCAGGTACTAAACATTATAAAACCGAATGTGATCCTAAAGATGATTGGGATACATGTCAAGCAAAAATTTGTCCTGCAACTCAAGGAGGACCATATTGTGTTGAAAAAGCAAAAAAATATTACAAGTGTAATAATACATATTATGATGGTTCTTGTGTAGAGGTTGGTAATGGTACAAGAGAAGAAACACTTCTTGCAGTAGGATGTCAGCCTGGTGAAGAATGTGAAAATAATTTCAATTGTTGCCCAAATTGTACTGTTCAATGTATTGGTGTATGTACTGTTACACCAGGCGGCTCTCAAGGTGGAGAAACTAAACCAAATTATGACTTTAGACCTATAAGTCCAGGAAATCTATTCCCTAATGATCGTCCAAAAGGTTATAACTGGGAAAGTAATCCAAGTGTTTATAATAATTCTTTAGTAGCAAGAAAAGCAAAAGATACAATTGATGAAATAACAACAAGAGCAAAGACTACGACAACTGAAGAAACTCCATCACCATCAGGTACTCCAAAAGTCGGTGATTATTCATTAAAAGTAGTTATGAACACTGACATGATTACAAAGATAAGGGAATATAATAAATCTCAAGAATCTTACAATAATGATACAATGACTTGCTATGATTATCAAATTGATAGAGATGAGAAAGGCTGTAAGAATGCTGGTTACACATGGAAAAAAGAGGGAGATTCTGGTAAATGTGTAATGGCAAATATATTCTGTTATTCTTCATTCGTTGATAAATTAATTGATGGTAATTTTGGTGGAGAAGTTGATGTAAAAAATGGTGATAAGCGTTCGCTTGCAAAAGAGAACTTTAATCCAACAAATTATACAGCACCTGGTGTTAGCAATACTGATAACTTAATAGTAACAAATGATTATTGGACAATTTATACATTTAGTACATTAGATATAAATGGCGATGGAATTCCAGATGTTGGACCATCATGGAAGTAAGGAGGGAGTAAACAATGAAAGAATCCTATTGGGGATATTGGCTAATGGTATTTGGAGTATTCATTATTGTGGTACTCCTTCTTATCCAAAGCTTTACATCGACAAATACTCAAGATTATTATTTAATTAAGGAAATTTCTGAGGCATCAATGGTTGATGCAATTGATTATGGTTATTATCGTACTTATGGAGAACTTAAAATGAATAAAGAAAAGTTCTATGAAGTATTTTTAAGAAGGTTTGCTGAAGAAGCATCACTTACAACAAATTATACTATAGAATTTACTGAAGTTTATGAAGCTCCTCCAAAAATCGGTGTTAAAGTTTCAAGCAAATCTGCTACATTCCAAGTAGCGGGTGACACAACTACATTTGATATAGTAAATAAAGTTGATGCAATCCTTGAATCAAAAGTTGATCCTATTACTGGAAAAGGTTCATCAGAAACTAGTAATAATACTCCTACTGAAACAGAACCAGCAAAAAATCCTGTTAATAATGAAGAAGATAATAAAGAAAAATCTACTGTTAATAATTTTGGTGCAGTTACAATTAATCAAAGCCAGGAAACTATTAATGTAAATGGGACTACTGTATATATGGATTGTGCATGTGGTCCAATAGCTATGACTGAAGCAATTATGATGTTAGGCAAAGGCGATAGTTTAAAATCAAATATACAAAGTGAACTTGGATATACGCCTAATAATGCAACAGAAACTGCTGCAGCATCTTATGTATTAATGTATAAAAAAGGACTAAATGGTAATCCTTCATCTCATGATTTTAGTAGTAGTAATTTTTGTGGCGGTAAAGGTAATTACGCAAGTAATGGCAATAGTTTTTTAAATAACTATGGTTTAAAAGTTGATACTGATAATAGTGGTGGTACTTTAAATAGTACAGGTGCTGGATATGCAGAAAAGATTTATAAATCATTAAAATCAGGTAATGTTGTTGTTGCATCTGTTTCTTATAAAGTTGGAAGTAATATTCCAAGTAATACAGGTCTTGCTTCAACATCTACTGGACATTATTATACAATTTATGGTTACAATGCTACTGATAATTGCTTTAATGTATATAATCCTATAACTTATTATAAGAAAGGAACTCCTACAGGTACTCAATGTGTTCCTTATGATGCTGTAGATAAGTATTTTACAGAATATATAAGTGTTGGTAATTAATAAATAAACATTATAAATTAAATGCTGATTGTATTTAACTTAATAAAATGTTATAATCTTTCTTGAAAAAGGAAGATTTTTTTATGAAAAAGTTAATAGTTATTATTCCAGTTATATTATTAATTAGTTTGTCTGTCTACATTGGTATAACTTATTTTAATATAGGAAAGTATGATGAATATTATATTAATAATACTATTCCTGTTATGAAAGAGGAATATATAGAGCAAATTACCACTTTAAAAGAAAAGTATAATAATAAAGACGTGGTGGGAACAATTTCAATTGATAATACAGATTTTAATACAGTAGTAATGCAAGGAAATGATAATTCATATTATTTAAATCATTTACCAGATAAAACTTATAATATAAACGGTTCAATATTTTTAGATTATAGGGTAGATATTGATGAAAGTGAAAAATTACTTATATTTGGACATAGTTCACCAAATTATTTTTTACCTATTATGATAATTGAAAATTATAAAGATAAAGATTATTATAAAGAACATAAATATATTTATTTATCTTCGATTAAAGAAGTAAAAAAATATGAAATATTTTCTGTTTTTGTTGAAACTTCAGATTGGTCCTATATGAATTTAAATTATGCAAGTAAAGATGAATATTTAAAACACTTACAAAATTTAAAAAGTAAATCATTTTATGATACCGGGATTGAGGTAAATAAAGATGATAAAATTTTAATAATGCAAACATGTTCAAATATGAAAGAGTATAGTAAATATTCTAAAAAATATATGCTTGTAATTGCAAAAGAAGTAAAATAACTAAATTTCCAAAATTTGGTTATTTTTTTGTATATTTTTCTCTTGTTTTTCCTATAATACTAGTATGAAAAAAATGTTGACATACACAATTATGTATGGTAGTATAAGGAACTATCAGGAGGTTTTTGGTTTATGAAGAAACTAAAATATTTTTTTGCTAGTGCAATCGTTCTTGTTGCAGTAGCTATTTCAACTATTGTTTTTGCAGAATATAAAGAACAGAAAGGTGATTTAAGAGTAGGTAATACTATAAGCAACAAAAATGTTTCTGTTAATGCTGGTAGTAGCAATTTAATTAATGATGGAGATGTTAAAGTTGTTAAAACAGTAAGTAAAACAGATACTGAGGGAGTTTACAATGTTAAGTTTGATATTTCCGCTAAAGAAAAAGAGAATAAAAATACAACTCCAATTTATGCAGTTGTAGCATTTGATAATTCCGGAAGTATGATTTGTGATTCTGCAAAAGGATCTTATGCATATTCAAAAGCTGATGCTGAAAAAATGACTAGAGATTATAATTATAATTATAATAAAAGAGAAAATCTTAATTACTATTTTGAAGAGTATAGATCTACTTTAGGAGATAATACATCAGTTTATTGCACAAAATATACTGAGGAACCTTATGGTTTTTTAGGCACTAAATTAGTAAAAATTGATGGTGATGTTGTTTTAAAGAATAAATGGGAAAGCGCTGTTAATGGTGCTAAAGCATTTACAAGTGAAATCTTAAGTATTGATTCATCAAAAATAAGTTATGTTCCATTTGCATCTTCTGCACAGACTGCTTCAAAATGGTATGCAAATGGTGATACTATACCTGCATCAGTTTATAGTCATCCAGTAGGAGCAACAAATTTATCTGATGCAATTAATAAAGCTTACAATAAATTAAGTGAAAGAACTATTCCATCAAATGCTAAAAAAATTATAATTGTTATTTCTGATGGTGAGCCAACTGAACCTGGAAATTATCCAATTCAAAGTGCTAAAGATTCTGCTAAAGAAGCAAAAAAAGCTAGTATTAAGATTTATTCAATTGGATATGCAGTTGCTAAAGATAGTACTGCAGCAAACGTTCTAAAAGATGTTTCATCAAATTCTGCTAATGATACAACTAATTATAGTTTTTTAGCAGGACAAGATAATGTAAGTAATATTTTTAAAAAACTTGCTGCAGATATTACTACAGTTTATGCTAAAGATGCTACATTAACTGATACAATTGGTGGAAACTTTAAATTTACAAGTTCTAACGATAATGTAAAAGTTAATGGTCAAAATGTTAGTTTTTCAATTGATAAATTAACTAGACAAACACAATCATTCTCATTTAATATTACTATTGATGATGAAAATATTACTGAAGATGGATGGTATCCAACTAATGATGGTTTTAACTTAACATATACTGATGTTTATGGTAATTCTCAAAAAATTACTTCACCAGAGGACCCTGAGGTATATTGGGTTGCAAAAAGATATGACTACAAAATTGAATACTACTATGATGGACAAATTGATGATACTTTAACTAAAACTGGTAAAGATGTTAAAGGTAAAGAAATCACTGTAAGTGATGAAAGTATTAAAAATAATACTAAAGAAGGATATTCATTAACAAGTGTTAATCCTACTACAAGAAAAATTGTAATTTCTTCATCTGAGGAAAATGTAATTAGAGTATATTATGAAAGAAATTCATATGATTATGAAGTACATTATTTCTTTAATGGTAATGAAGATGAATCATTAATTGAAAGAAAATCAGCTAAATATAATGATGTAATTAATACTTATACTGATAAAGTAAAAACTGGTTATAAATTACAAAATACAGAAAATTTACCACTTACAATAGGTGTAGAAAATAATATAATTAATATATATTATGTAACAGATAATACTCAAACAAAAGAGCTATCTTATACAGTAGAATATTATAAAGATGGTAAAAAAGTAGAAAATGATACACAAGTTGTTAAGCAAACTAAACAAGTATTAGAAAGTGATACTTTAACAGTTAAAAATGGTGAAATCAATGTAACTAATAAATATGTTGGTTATAAATTTGAAAAAACAAATCCAGAAACTATACCAAATTCTATTAATGATAAAGGTGTAATTAAGGTTTATTATGTAAAAGATATGTTTGAATATACTATCAATTATTACTATAATGGTAAAATAGATAATTCAAAAACAGAAAGTTCTAATGCAAAATATGAAACAGTAATTAGTACATATCCAGATAAAAAAGAAGTTGGATATAAATTAGAAAAAACTGAAAATTTACCACTTACAGTTAGTGAAGATAAAAATAAAAATGTTATTAACGTATATTATGTAACAGATGAAAAACAAACAAAAGAGTTATCTTATACAGTAGAATATTATAAAGATGGTAATTTAGTAAAAGAGGATACTGAAACTATTTATGAAACTAAACAAGTTTTAGAGTCTGATACTTTAACAGTAAAAGCTGAGGAAATTAATATAAAGGATAAATATGTTGGATATAAATTTGTTAAAACAAATCCTGAATTAATACCTGAGGTTATTGAAAATAAAGGTGTTATTGATGTATATTATGAAAAAGATACATTTACTTATGAAGTAAGATATTATTTCAATAGAGAATTAGATGAATCTTTAACTGAAAAAGGTACTGCATTATTTGGTGATAAAATAACTTCTTATACTGATAAAGTAAAAGAGGATTACACTCTAGAAACTGTTGAAAATCTACCACTTGTTATAAGTGAAGATGAAAGTAAAAATATTATTAATGTATATTACAAAATTGATGGACAAGGTGTTATTGAGCCAATTGAACCACCTCATACATCAGCAAATAATAGTATTTATGCACTTATATTATTAGTTAATGCTTTAGGTGCATCAGTACTTCTTAAAAAAAGAGAAAACTAATTAAATAAAAATGTCATAGAAATATGGCATTTTATTTTGAATAAATAAATAAAATGGTGTTTTTTTGCCAATTATTTGGTAAAATATAAGTATAGTTAAAAAGGAATGATTGAGTATGGCATATATTGAATTTAAAAAAGTAAATAAAGTATATAAAATGGGCGAAGTTGAAATTAAAGCTCTTAATAATACTTCTTTTGAAATTGAAAAAGGACAACTTATTTGTATATTAGGCCCATCAGGTGCTGGTAAAACTACTTGTTTGAATATTTTAGGTGGAATGGATAGGCTAACAAGTGGTAACGTTATCGTGGATGGAAAAATAATTAATGATTTAAACGAAAAACAATTAATAAAATATCGAAGAAATGATATTGGTTTTGTATTTCAATTTTATAATCTAATACAAAATATGACTGTAATTGAAAATGTTGAACTAGCAACTCAATTATGTAAAAACTCTTTAGATCCTAGTGATATATTAGATAAAGTAGGTTTAAAAAATAGAAAAAATAATTTTCCTGCTCAACTTTCTGGTGGAGAACAACAAAGGGTAGCTATAGCAAGGGCAATATGTAAAAATCCAAAATTGCTTCTTTGTGATGAACCAACTGGAGCACTTGATTATAAAACTGGTAAACAAATTTTAAAACTTTTACAAGATACATGTCGAAATGAACAAATGACAGTTATTATAATTACCCATAATAGTGCAATTAGTCCTATGGCAGATAAAGTTATTAAATTTAAAAATGGAACAGTAAGTGATGTAATTATAAATGATAAACCTAAGAATATCGAGGATATTGAGTGGTAATATGAAAACTAAATTACTTAAACACATTTTTATGAAAATTAAAGATAATTATAAAAGATTTTTATCATTAATTTGTATGGCTTTTTTAGGCGTAGGCTTTTATGCAGGAATACAATCCTCAAGTCCTGATATGTTAAAAACACTTGATAATTTTTATGATGAAAATAATGTTTATGATATAAGTGTTATTTCAAATGTAGGACTTACTGAAGATGATTTATTAAAACTTTCAAAAATTAAAAATGTTGAATTGGCTATTAATATTCAAGAAAAAGATACTTACTTAGAAATCGAGGAAAATAATTATGTTGTTAAATTAATTGAGTATAATAGTCAAATGAATAATGTTTATATAAAAGAGGGTAGATTGCCTAAAAATAGTAATGAAGTTTCAGTTGATAATGCTTTACTTGAAAATAATAATTTAAAACTTGGAGATAATATTACTATTGATGGTAAAAAATACTCTATTGTGGGAAATGTAATAAGTCCTTTATATTTTTCTGCAGAAAGACCAAATTCTAATTTAGGTAGTGGTAAAGTTGATTATTATATTTATGTTTATAATGGTTCTCTTGATTTAGAGGCTTATTCAAATATTTATATAACAGTTAAGGGAGCAAAAAAATACTTAACTAATAGTGATTCATATAAAAAACTTATTAATAATGTAAAAAAAGATATTGATTTAATTAAAGATAAACAGCAAGACATTCGATATGATGAGTTATACTCTGATATAATTGAAACAAGTGAAATGTATGATATAAGTATTGATGAATCTAAGTTTATTAAACCAAAATGGTATATTTATGATAGGTTTGATAATGCTTCATATAAAGAACTTATAAATGCTAGTGATAATCTTAAAAAAATTGGTAATATATTCCCAATAATATTTTTTGCTATATCAATACTTGTAAGTCTTATTTCAATGATGAGAATGATCGAAGAGGATAGAGTTGAAAATGGTACTTTAAAATCTCTTGGATATAATAGTTTTCATATTACATTAAAATATGTAATCTATTCACTTTTAGCCACTACAATAGGAAGTAGTGTTGGTGCTATTTTTGGTTCATATATGATTCCTAGTGTTATTTGGAATATTTATACAAAAATATTTTTTATTCCTAAATTTATTTATTTATTAAAAAGTGACTATAATGCCTTAGGACTTTGGATATGTATTTTATGCATATGTGGTACTTCAGTAATTGTTTGTATTAAAAATTTAAGAGAAGTACCCGCTAATCTAATGAGACCAAAAGCTCCAAAAAGTGGTAAAAAAATTTTATTAGAGCGTATTAACTTTATTTGGAAAAAACTAAAATTTTCTGATAAAATTACTATTAGAAATATATTTAGATATAAATCAAGAGTTATTACTACTATTTTAGGAATAGCAGGATGTACTGCCCTCATTTTAGCGGGATTTGGTTTAAAAGATTCAATTAAAGATGTAATAGATTTTCAATTTAATAACATTATAAAATATGATAAAATGCTCATGACAAATGAAAGTATTAATCAAATAGACATTGAAAAAGAATTACTAAATGATGATAAAGTAGAAAATTTTACTAATGTTAATACTCAAAATATTAAAGTTTTATTTAATGATGAAGAGCAAGAGGTAACTATGATAACACCAGATGATTTTAATAGTATTTCTAAGTCTATATCATTAATTGATCTAAAAACAAATAATATAATAGATAATATTAGTGATAATGGCTCTATAATTAGTGAAAAAACAGCAAAACTATTAGATATTGATGTTGGAGATAAAATAAGTCTTTTAGATAATGATAATAATAAATATGATATTAAGGTTTCTTATATTATAAAAAATTATATAAATCAATATTTATATATAAATAAAAATACTTATAATAACTTATTTAAGGATTATAAAATTAATTCTGTTTTAATTAGTTTAAAAGACGAAGATAAAAATACTAAAGAATTTGATAAAAAGTATATAAGTAATGGTTATGCATTAACAATTGTAGATAATGATGATATAAAAAGTTCTATGAATGATATGCTTTCATCAATTGACTCTATTGTTGCTATATTAATTATAGCGGCAGCATCTTTAGCTTTTGTAGTACTTTATAATTTATCAAATATTAATATAAGTGAAAGAAAAAGAGAAATAGCCACTTTAAAAGTATTAGGTTTTTATCCAAGTGAAGTAGATAAATATATTAATAGAGAAACAGTTTTATTAACTATTTTAGGTATTGGTATAGGTTTATTATTTGGTTCTTATTTAAGTCATTTTATTATTTCTACATGTGAACCAGATTATATAATGTTTGATAGGCATGTATATACATTAAGTTATTTTTATTCACTATTTATAACTGTTATTTTTACGATTATTGTAACTATTGTAACCCATTTTAATTTAAAAAAGATTAATATGATTACATCATTAAAAAATGTTGAATAGTAAACAAATGTCATAGAAATATGGCATTTTTTTGTATTAAAATATAAAAATAATCCATAATAATATTGGTGATAGAATGGAATATAAAAACGTACCTAATATGTTAAGTACAAAAGATGTAATGTATCTGGAAGATATGTTTAAATGGAATTATGGAGCATTTAAAAGTGCTTCGAATATAACTACTAAAGATGCAAATATTAAAAAAATACTAAATAAATGCACTAAAATATGTAAACAAAATATGGAAGGTATTTTAATGATTTTAAAGGATGGTAAGGCAAATGAATAATAATACTATTAAAAATAAAATGGTAACTGTTCCAAAGGGAATAAAATTAAATGATGAAGACTATTTAAATAGTGTATTATCTTCGTTTAAAGAAATGTCTAAAAATTATAGTATTGTTTTAACTGAGGCTAGTAATGAGGCACTATATAAAACTTTAAAGAAACAATATGATGCAATAACAAACATGCAAAGAAGTTTATTTGAGCTTATGTTTGAATATGGTTGGTATTCTTTAGAAAAAGCTCCAAAAACTAATTTAGATAGTAAATATAGTACATTAAATACTCAGTTAAAAGATTTAGAAAATTAAAAAAGGCTATATTGTTAATAGTCTTTTTGTATGGTAAAATTTATCTATAGGAGGAACTATGGGATTATTTGGTCCAAGTAAGAAAGATAAAAAAATTTATAAGTTAGAAAAAGAAAATAAAAGATTAAAGAAGTTATGTGCAGAAAAAGATTCTTTTTTTAAAGAAATGATATCAGATGGTTTAAGACATAAAAGTAAACTTGCTGGAAAACATATGAGAGATTTAAAAGACTATAAAAATGGTAAATATTAATTATCATTTTTTATTTTTGAACATATTTAATCAGTTTTGCATGAACAACCATTTTATCATTATCATTGTAGCAAGTAGATAGAGTAAGCACTTTATCTTCATTTGTAACATTAGTTTCAAAATTATAATTAGATCTTCCTTTTATTAAATTTATAAAACTTTCAAATTCATTATCAATAAAAGTAGTTTGTAAATAATCACTAGTCGTAGCAATTTTATATACACTAAATATTTGCCAAATTGAATTTTCTTTTTCAGTTGATATTTTTATAATATAATTATCTTTATTACTTTGCCAAGAGGATTTTAAAGTATCTTTTAAAGAACCAAACATAGTTCCATTAATTCTTCCGTGACCATAAATGATAGTGTTTTTATCATTAAATTCATTATTACGATAATCTAAAAATATCCAACCAGCATTATTATATGTTTTATCATATGATCTATTTAAATAATAATCATTGTCTATGGTTTGTACAAAAGGATAGTTAATATTTGTTCCCATAACTTTAATAAATCCAATAGTATCTTGATTAAATGTTTTAAGTTTATTAATATCAACATCTATAAATTTTAAATTCATATAATCAAAATATATATCTTTTTCATTTTCATTTATTATGACTTCATTATCATAACTTTTTTCACTAATTTCATAAGTATTTGCAACTTTTTTTATAATATCATTTGTATTATTATTATCAATAATCCACATAATTACTTTAATTAAAGAAAATAAAAAAATTATTAACATTACTAGAAAAAATATTAATAAGCACAAATTTTTAACATTAAGTTTTTTTCTTTTTTTAATAACTACATTTTCCATATGATTTAAGTATAGCATAAATTTTAATTTTTTAAAAATAATTAATTGATTAAAAGTATAGTTTTTGTTATACTTGTCTTAAGGTGATTAAGTTGAAAAAGGTTATGATAATGGTATTAATGATAAGTCCTTTATTCTTATTTGGTTGTGGTAAGAATGAAAATAATGATAGTAATAAAAACGTAAATAATATTACTTATACAAATAAATTTGAATGTGCTAGAGAAGATACTTTAACAAAAGATCAAATTTTTTATGCTACAAAAGAGGAACCAGTTAATGGTGAAAAAGGTGATGCAGTTAAAGTTATATATTCTAGATCTTATGACTTTGATAAAAATGGTGAAAAACTTCTTAAATATTATGATATAACAACATACGATTATATTTTAGATTATGATATGGATAAACAAAAAACATATTATGAAAATAATTGTAAACAAATAGATCAAAAAACTTATAAATCTTGTAATGTAGTATTAGATAATAAAAAAATTATTATAACTTCGGAGATTGATTTAAACTCTGAGGTTGCTAAAGAGTATCTTGCTACTGTATCACTTAATGATGTTAAAGAAAATTATGCTGATACTCCATATACATGTAAGTAGGTGTTTAAAATGAAATATGGAATATATAGTTATGAAGAAAGACTTAAAAATCCTAATTTACCATTAATAGATTTTGAGTATTTAATAAATCATCCAGAATATATTAATTATGTGTGGGAAAAATATTTAATGGATATTAATTTTCAAAATAAAGTAAATGAAAAACTTTTTTATGATGAGAATTTTAAAAACAGATTTAATAGTATTTTTAATAATTACTTAAATAAAGAAAAGAGTAGATAATATGTATAAATATTTATTTGATATAAATTATAATAATAAAGTTTTTTCTATCTTTTTAGGAGAAAATAATCATAAAGCATTTTTAGAAAGTAAGAATGGTAAATACTATTACCCTTTATATGAAGATTATTTGTATTTAAATAATAAATTTAATAAAGAAAATTTTGTTAGTTTTAAAATAGAAAAATTTAATTTAAAAGAAAAAGTAATGATTAAATCAACTGCTGTAGCTCTTGCACTTATTACTGTTACTACAGCCTCGATGGTAAAAAGTAAACCTAAGTATAATACAAAAGATACTGCTGAAAGTAAAAGTATGATTGAGGACCTTCTTGCAAATCAACCTCAGATTTATGTTTCAGAAAACAAGATAAATTCTAAAAGCGATTTAGATAAATTTTTAGGTTATGAAACAGTTTCAGATGAAGAACTTTATAATGCTATTGATAATAATAATCAAATTTCTAAAGAAAATAAAGAAAAAATTTATACTGTTATAAATAAAATAAAAGAAAAGTCACCTGGTTTTGATTTTAGAATTTTTTATGAAAATATTAAATCATTAAATATAACATTAATGGATAAAAATGACATTGCAAAAGAATATGGTTTAGGTGTAGCAGGTTGTTATGATACTAAAAAAAATACTATTTATTATTCTGATGGTTATGATGATATGAATCTATATCATGAAATATGTCATGTATTATTTGATTATTATCGTAATGATAATGGTAAAGTTGTTTATAAATTTAATATTGAAAGTAAATCTTTAGGAGAGGCAATGAACTCTAAAATAACAAATTATATAACCTTTGATAATTCATATTCATATCAGCGAAGTATACTAGATTTTTTATTAGTAAACTGTCCATATTCACTTACAGAATATAACTATAATGGTATTGGAGGTTATAAAATTAAACTTCAAGAGGAATATCCTAGTATAGATTTTGATTTTATATTTAACTTACTTGATTCAATTACCATAGTTCAAAATGATTTTAATATGACACTTAATTTAGATAAAGCACCAGCATTTATCGAAGAATTATTTAACCTTGTTAAAATAAATCCGGATACATATCCATATTTTAAAGTAATATGTGAATATGTAAATGATGATGTAAAAGAAATGTATGAACAAAAATATAATAATTTAATGGAGAAACAAAGATGAAAAAATATAATATATTTAGTGAAGTTAAAATAAGTAATATAATTTTAATAATATTGGGAATAGGATTATGTATAATGTCCCTTATAGTTGATGAAAAATTTCATTTTACTTATTTAATATTAACACTTTTATTAATATCAATTTTTATTAGGGATTTAAGAAAATATTTTAATTTAAAAAATAATGGTAAACTTATTAAAAATGCAAATTATAAAATAATTTATCAAAATGGAAAAAACTATTTAAAAGTATTTTATAAAGATAATAATTTAGATTATGAATTAACTGGAAAACTTACATTTAAAAGTAAGGAAAAGTCAGGTAAAACAGATATATTAGTAAATAAAAAAGACCCAAATGAATTTTATGCATTTGGACCTTTAAAATAACTTTTACCTTTCTATTGTAAAGATACTTATAATGGTGGTAAAAGTCCTTAGTTAGAAATATTATTTTCTAACTATTTTTATTATGTCCTTTTTTAATAAATATATACATACAATTGCCTTTTTTTATGATTTATTTTATAATTTAAGTGGTGATGAGAAATGCTTATATCAAATTGGCAAGATTATAAAATAATTAAGGCTAGTAATGGTCAAAAGTTAGAAAAATGGAATAATATAAAGTTATTAAGGCCAGATCCTATTGTAATGTGGAATATAGGTGATATTTTAGAAAATGAATGTGATGCAGTTTATTATAGATCTAATACTGGCGGAGGATATTGGAAAAATATAAAAAGTATTCCTGCATATTGGCAAATTAAATATAATGATTTAGTTTTTAATATTAAACAAATGGGTTTTAAACATACAGGCCTTTTTCCAGAACAAGCAGTAAACTGGGAGAGAATGATAAAAAAAATTAAGGAAAGTGGTAGAAAAGATGTCAAAGTATTAAATCTTTTTGCATATACAGGTGGAGCTACAGTTGCTTGTCTTTCTGCGGGAGCTAGTGTAGTTCATGTTGATTCTTCGAAAGGAATTAATGATTGGGCAAAAGAAAATGTTAAATCATCAGGTTTTGAAAATAGACCAGTACGCTTTTTAGTGGATGATGTTAAAAAATTTGTTCAAAGAGAAATTCGAAGAGGTAATAAATATGATGCAATCATTATGGATCCACCGAGTTATGGAAGGGGTAGTAACAATGAAGTATGGTCTATTGAAAAAGATTTAGATGGCCTTCTTCAAAGTTGTAAAGAAATACTTAACGATAATTTCTTATTTGTATGTGTTAATACTTATACAGCAAATTTATCATTATTAACTTTAGAAAATATATTGAAAGTTCATTTTAATAATAATATTAAAGTTGATGAAATAGCACTACCTATTGAAAACTCTAATTTATATTTACCTTGTGGTATAACTGGTTGGATAACTAATGACTAAGTTAGATATTTTATATGAAGATAATCATGTTATAGTTGTTTTTAAACCAGCAGGAATTTTATCACAAGCAGATAAATCTGGTGATGTTGATATGCTTACTATTATAAAATCATATTTAAAAGAAAAATATAATAAACCAGGAAATGTTTATTTAGGTCTTGTTCATAGACTAGATAGACCTGTAAGTGGAATAATGGTATTTGCTAAAACCTCAAAGGCTGCCTCTAGACTTTCCGAAGAAATTAGAAATAATAAAATGCATAAAAAGTACTTAGCAATCATTCATGGTTATTTAGATGTTAAAGAGGGTACTTTAGTAAATAGAATAGAAAAACTAGATAATAAAAAAGTTTTAATTGATACTCCAAAAGGTAAAGAGGCTGTATTAAATTATAAAGTTATTAAAGAAAAAAATAATCTTTCCTTGGTAGATATTAATTTAGTTACAGGTAGATATCATCAAATTAGATTACAATTTGCAAGTATTAATCATCCTTTATATGGTGATTATTTATATAATAAAAAAGATACAAATAAACTTGCATTAGTTTGTTATAGTTTATCATTTGTACATCCCACAACTAAAGAAAATATGAATTTTAATTTAAAAAATATAGAAAATTACATAAAATTGTAATTTTTTTTGTAGACTTATGGTTTCTTTTGTAGAAAAAGTTATTTTTTGAGTTATAATAATAATTGTTATGAAAGAAATTGATAATGAAAAAGTTGGCAAGTTTATTGAAAACTTAAGAAAAGAAAAGGGATTGACTCAGCAAGATTTAGCGGACATTCTTTCAGTTTCAAATCAAGCAGTATCAAAATGGGAAGGTGGAAGAAATTTACCTGATATTGCAATTCAAAGGGTTATTTGTGATACTTTTAATATCACTATGGAAGAACTACATGCTGGTGAAAGAGATATTAAAAAGAGAAATAAAACTAAAAAAATTAGAAAGGAAAACAAAATTTTCTCAATAGCTCTTATGTGTATTGTACCAGTTATGGTTTTCTTTGTAGTCTATTTTATAATTAATTTTAGAGCATTAAAAATATATTATTCAAATAGTCAAATTACAAATGAAGAGAACTCTATAAGAGCAAATCTTTTGATTTTTAAACTCCCTAGAAAATTAATTATTTTCATTAATAATATTTATCCGTATAATTATGAAGTTAAAGATTCAGATTTGTTAGATCTAAAATTATATTCAGGTAATAAAAAATTATTAAACTCTAGTATGATAAAAAATGATATTTTTGAGATAGATGCATTAACTTTTGATCCTAATAATGTTAAATTAATGTTAAATATTGAATCAGTTACTGGTGAAAAAAGAAAATTTCAAAGAGAAGTTAAACTTGTTAAATATACAAGTAATGATAGAAATGATGATAAATATAAAAATAAGTCATTAAAGATTTTATCAAATGATGAAATAGTAAAAAAATTATTAAAGGATGATTACATTAATACTGAAAATGAAGTTTACGAAAAAGAAATAATTGAGAATAATGCTACAACAAGAGTTAAATATGATTTAGAGCATGAAAATATTAATATTTTATACATTCATAATGAATATACAGGAAAAATATCCATAGACTATCAATTAAAAATATTTAGAACTGTGGTTTTTAATAAAAATAACATTAATAATGTATCTGAAAAATATGTTTTTGATTTAAAAAAAGAAAAAAATGTTTGTGAAATTGGTGAGTGTTCAACTCTTAAAAAAACTCGTAAAATGGTAGAAAAGTACCTTTCCCAACTTCAGGTTGGATAAGACTCAACTTACAATATCTTGCCTTTTTCGACACTTTTGAGTTATGATAATCTCGAAAGGAGGTAAGGGTGAAGATAAGATTTGTAATTGCTGCATTTCTTATAATCCTATTTGTTCCATTTGGTTTTGTTAAAGCACAAAATATTTCTGACGATATTAATTATATTACAAACCAAAATGGTGTAAGAATAAGCATGATTGACTATAATTTATTAACAAACATTTATAGTGATGCTTATATTCAAACTATGACAAGTGAAGGTTATGAGAACTTTAAGGCAAAAAATATCAATATCAATAACCTAGTAAAATCTGAAAAGTATTACAAAACAGTCATTGATCATTTAAATAATGTAGTAACAAATACGGAAGTAACTGAAAATGAATTCAATAATTATAATCCCAATATTCAAACTTTAAGTGTTAGCAATTTTGTTGAAACTCAGTATAAAAAACTTTCATTAACATTATCTGATAATCATGATGGTTATGGCGATATATTTGTTGGCTTACTTTGGAGAATGATACCAAGTACAAGATCATTTGATGTAATTGCTGTAAGATATGTAGGTATGACAGATGTTGATGGTACACAGTGGGGAAGACAAATCTGGGGAACTAACGGAAACTATTCTTACGTAGAGTATGGATGGAATGGTACAAATATTAATAGACAAGATAATGGTTTTGGTATATCAATGAATATAACAAACGATAGTACAATTAATTATCTTGAAAATTATATTGAATCTGCCGTTCAGTTTACTGGAAATTTCCAATGGGCTGGAGCCAGTTATCAACATGCAACATCTAATACTACACTTGCACAATCAAAAAGTTATACACTTGCGGAAAATGGTAAAAATGGTGTAATATTATTTACTGGTAATATTGGTGAAAAATATGATAATATGCCTGGAGTTTATTGCGAATTGTAGTCATTTAGATTACTTCTAACAATTAATCAGCATAGCAAACGATTGATTATTCTTAATAATTATTTAATAGTTTAAAAAATAAAAAAGTTAATACATAATATCTAATAATAAAAAAAAAGAAAGAAGGTAGACAATAATTCTGGCTCACACAAAATAATGTATATACTTTAAATATTATTAAAAAGAGAAATTTTAAAACTAGAAAATATTTTTTAAAACATGATAGTAATATCAACTTAGCAACCTTTTGATTAATACTTAAATTGTAAAAGATCTATTAGAAAAATAATAAAACCCAACTAATAAATTCTTATAGATATTTTAAAGAATAAACCCATAATAATACGATTATTATTAATTAAAATAATTATATAAAATAATGTCTATAAAAATAATAAAGTATTTTTCGTAAAACCTACTCCAACAAAATTCTTATGTTTAATATGTACTTATATTTTATAGATAAAATTAAAAAGAGGATAATTATAATATAAAATCTAAATAATATTTTGTATTATAACTAATAAAAAATTAGGTATAAATAAATCTCTACACAACTTTAATACAAATTTTATTTATGTTTTAATACTCAACAATTATAATGTTGAGTATTTTTTTGATGAAAATTAAATAAAATGAGTGGTTTTATATAAAAAATGATAAAAATTAATTGACATCTTATAAAATATTTACTATAATTAAAAATGTATTGAGAAGCCCAATTAGCTCAGTCGGTAGAGCGCATGGCTGTTAACCATTAGGTCGTAGGTTCGAGTCCTACATTGGGCGCCATTTAAAAAATTAAGTCGCTAATTGTGGCTTTTTTTTATGCCTAAATAATGATATAATCTTTAATGAAGGGTGATAAACTATGAATGAAAAAATTAGTATGCTTGAACGTTATGGTGAAAACCTAACTGCAAAAACATATATAACAGATCCTGCGATTGCAAGAGAAAATGAAATAAAAGAATGTATGCTTATTCTTATGACACCAGAAAAAAGTGCTCTTTTAGTGGGTAAAGCTGGTATAGGTAAAACTGCTATTGTCGAGGGTATTGCTTATAGAATCCAAAAAGGAATGGTACCAAATGCTTTATTAGGCTGGACAATTATTAAAATAAATATTACAAGTTTAATTGGTGAAACTCAAAGTGAAGGTCAAACAGAAAATAGAATTGATTTACTTGTTCAAGAACTTGCACGAAGTCCTAAAACAATTCTTTTTATTGATGAAACTCATTTACTTGTAAATAGACAAGGTGGATTAGACTTTGCTAACATGTTAAAATCAGGACTTGATAGGGGAACAATTAAAATGATTGGTGCAACCACTACTGAAGAATATGAAACATATATTTTAAGAGATAGAGCATTTTTAAGAAGATTCCAAAAAGTTGATGTCCTTGAGGCGTCTCAAGATGATTGTGTTAAGATATTAATGGGAACATATCCTAAACTTGAGAAACAAATAGGGGTAAAACTAGCTTATACTCCATTTATAATTGAAAAAATAATGCGTTTTATTGTAGAAATGACTGATGAATATAAAAGAATTTATGAAATAAGTAATAGATATCCTGATATTTGTTTAACAATAATTGCTAATGCCTTTACTTATGCTCTTTTTGATAATAGTCCAATTGTAACTATTAAACATTTTTATAAAGCAATATGTAATGCAAAAAGTATTTATCCTGATGCACTTGCAAAAGAAAAACAAAGATTTATTACAGTTTTTGCTGATATGATTAGAAATGAAAATGTTGATATAAACGATACAAAGTAGGTATTTATGAATATAGTTGTTAATAATTTTAATATTATAGAAATACTTTTAGTAACGTATTTAATAAGTTTTGTTCTTGTATTTTTAACAAAGAAAATTGCAGTTCATGTTGGAGCTCTTGATATGCCAAATGAAAGAAAAGTTCATAAAAAACCAATGCCAAGACTTGGTGGTCTTGCTATTTATGCATCTTTTCTATTTGGTTATATGGTTTATGGTACAGTAACTACTCAAATGCTTTCAATTCTTATTGGTTCATTTATACTTGTAATGCTTGGAGTATTTGATGATATAAAACCAATTAGAGCAAAAGTAAAACTACTTGTACAAATTATAGTCGCAGGAATTGTAGTATTTTATGGAGGACTTTATTTTAGAGAAATATCATTTTTAGGCTTAAAACTTATATTTCCAACTTGGCTTAATGAATTTATTGCAATATTCTTTATAGTCGGAGCAATAAACGCTATTAATCTTATTGATGGGTTAGATGGTCTATGTGCTGGGATTAGTTCAATTTACTTTTTAACTATTTCAGTAATTGCATTAATTTTAAATAAAATGGGTGGTCTTGATATAATACTATGCATTATTATGCTTGGAGCAACACTAGGATTTTTGACACATAATTTTCCCCCAGCAAAAACTTTTATGGGAGACTGTGGCTCAACATTTTTGGGCTATATGATTGCTGTTATTTCTCTTTTAGGTTTTAAAGGAGCAACATTTACATCACTTGTTATCCCAGTTGTTATTTTAGCAGTACCAATATTTGATACATTATTTGCAATACTTCGAAGAATTATTCATCATAGGAGCATTGATGAACCAGATATGAATCATTTACATCATCAACTTTTAAAAATGAAGTTTTCTCCAAAGGTTACAATTTTAATTATTTATGGAATTGATATATTATTTTCAGCAGTATCAGTTTTCTATGTTTTAGGAGATAACCAAGTATCAATGATTGTTTACTTAATTATGATGACATTACTTTTATATATTGTTGTTAACACAGACATTCTATATGATAAGAAAGATAAGACTAAGAAATTAAAAAAATAATTCTTAGTTTTTTTATTTTTTTAGAACTTTCGTAACATACCTTTGAAAAAAACACAGAGCAATAATATTTATTGTTTTCCTTTAGTATTTTTGATAACATATATTTGATAGAAGGTTACTATGATTACATATATATTCAGTTCATTTGATAAAGATATTCGTTTTAATGAAGTGGCAAATTATTTTAAAAATGATATGGTTTTATATAAAAATATAGTATTTGTACCCACAAATTTTGAAAACATGGAAAAAGTTAATGACTATGCAAATATTGATGTATTTTGGTTCAAGGAAATTGGTATTAATTTAAATGGAATAACTGTTTTAAATGATACAATGACTAAAGAAGAAATGTTTAGAAGTATAGAAAATGCTGATATAATTTTTTTGATGGGTGGAGATACTTTAAAACAAAATGATTTTTTAATGAAAAATGATTTAAAACCAATTATAAAAACATTTAAAAAAGTTGTTATTGGTATAAGTGCAGGAGCGATTAATTTATCAAATATTTCACTATGTTCTAAAGATGAAGAAGATGGAATTGAAAAGACAATTACTTATGAAGGCATAGGTAGAATAAATTATACTATAGAACCTCATTTTGATATAGATAATAAAATTCTTTTACAAAATGAATTATATCCTTTATCAGAAAAAAAGACTATATATGGTCTTCCTAATAATACTGGTGTTAGAATAATTGATAGTAATTTTGAAATACTATATGGTGATTTTTATAAAATATCAAATAATGAAGTAGAGAAAATTTAGGGTATGGTTGTTTTAAGTGAAAAAATAGTTTATAATATTTATAGAACTGATAAAGGAGATTAAATAAATGAATTTTTTTAAAAACATTTTTGCAAATATAAAAAAGTATAGATTTTTATTATCTCAATTAGTTATAAGAGATTTTAAAGTAAAATATAAAAGAAGCGTATTAGGCGTTTTGTGGAGTGTTTTATATCCACTTTTGATGATGATGGTAATGGCTATTGTCTTTTCAAATATGTTTAAATTTAGCATGGAAGGAGTAAACTATTTAGTATATTTAATGACTGGTTTAGTTGTTTTTAATTACTTTAGTGAAGCAACAAATAATGCTATGGGTTCTATTTTTGGAAATTCCTCTTTGATAAATAAAGTTTATATTCCAAAATATATTTTTCCAGTAGCAAAATGTTTATTTGTTGGAATTAATTTCTTGTTTTCTCTTATTCCATTATTGCTAATTATAATTTTTTCTGGAAATCCAGCCGAGGGAACAAAATGCGTAATTAATATTTACTATTTGTTACTTCCATTTATTTATGGTTGTATGTTTATGTTTACCCTAGGAGTTGGCTATGTTTTAGCAACTGTATCAGTATTTTTAAGAGATATGGTATACATATGGGGAATTTTATTAACAATACTAAATTATTTTACACCATTATTTTATCAAATTTCAATTTTGCCAGAATCATTACAATCTATATTTAAATTGAATCCACTGTATATTTATATTAATGCTTCAAGAGAAATAATTTTAAATGGCACAATGCCAACACCACTTTATTTATTAGCTTGCTTTGGTTCAGCATCAATAATGTTAATAATAGGCTTATTTGTATTTAGAAAAAAACAAAATAAGTTTGTGTATTATTTGTAGGAGGATTTACATGATAGATTTAAAAAATATAGGAATGCGTTTTAATTTAGGTGTTGAAAAAGACAATTCTCTTAAAATGGTATTTATTAGAATGTTTGATAAAAGTAAAAGAATAAAGAAAAGTGATTTTTGGGCATTAAAAGATGTAACATTTCATGTAGAAAAAGGTGATGTTGTAGGACTTATAGGTTCAAATGGAGCTGGAAAATCAACACTTTTAAAAGTTGTAAGTGGTGTTATGAAACCTACTGAAGGAACTGTTACGGTAAATGGTGCAATATCTCCAATGATTGAACTTGGTGCCGGATTTGATGGCGAATTAACAGCAAGAGAAAATATATTTTTAAATGGGGCAATTTTAGGTTATAGTAAAGAATTTTTATTAAGTAAATTTGATGAAATAGTTGAATTTTCTGAATTAAGAGAATTTTTAGATGTTCCTGTTAAAAACTTTTCTTCTGGAATGGTAGCAAAACTTGCATTTTCAATTTCCACTATAGTAGATCCGGAGATATTAATAGTTGATGAAATATTATCTGTTGGCGATATAAAATTTCAAGAAAAAAGTAAAAATAAAATGATGTCTATGATAAACGGTGGTACAACAGTGTTATATGTTTCTCATTCACTAAGTTCAATTAGAGAATTATGTAATAAAGTTATATGGCTTGAACATGGTAAAATAGTTATGATGGGAGATACAAAAAAAGTGTGTGATGCTTATTATAAAAAACAATTAAAAAGTGATAAATAATTATTGGAGGAGGAAAATTATGATTATAACAAGAACACCATTTAGAGTTAGCTTATGTGGAGGTGGAAGTGACATTAGGTCATTTTATGAAAAGCATGGAGGATGTGTTTTAAGTACAACAATTAACAAATACATGTACATTACATCCCATCCGTCATTTGATAAAAAAACAACTGTTTTAAAATATTCAAAGACGGAAACAGTCCATAATATTGATGATATTGAGCACAATATTTTTAGGGAATGTTTAAAAAAAGAAGGCATTGAGGGTCTAGAAATTACCTCAATTGCGGATGTGCCACAAGGAACAGGTCTTGGCTCATCAAGTTCATTTACTGTAGGACTTATAGAAAATTTAAAATGCTATAAAAGAGAGTACATTTCAAAGGCAGAAGTCGCAGCAGCAGCGTGTGATATGGAGAATAATATTGTTCATACAACAAATGGAAAACAAGATCAATATGCAGCAGCTTTTGGTGGACTAAATTTTTATAAATTTAATAAAGATGGTTCTGTAGATGTTGAACCAGTATTAATGAATCATGAAGCATTTAAACAATTAGAAAAGAATCTAATAATGTTATATGTTGGTGGAGAACATAAGGCTTCTTCAATACTAGAGGAACAATCAAAGAATATTGTTACAGCAAAAGACAAAGAAGAAGGTCAAAAGAAGATAATGGAAATGACTTATGATTTAAAATATGAGTTAGAACATAATAACATTGATGCTGTTGGAAAAATATTAGATGAAAACTGGAAAATAAAAAGAACGCTTGCAAGCGGAATAAGTAACCCACAATTTGATGAATGGTATGAAAGAGCTATCAAAGCTGGAGCAACTGGTGGAAAACTTTTAGGTGCTGGTGGTAGTGGTTTCTTCTTATTCTATGTTCCAGAGGAAAAGCAAGAAAAATTTAGAAAGGAAATGTCAGATTTGCCTGAGATGGAATTTAAATTTGACCATCAAGGTACAACTGTTATATTTGTAAGTTAGGAGGATTTTTATGAGAATATTAGTAACAGGTGGAGCTGGGTTTATAGGAACTCACTTAGTAAGAAAATTATTAGAAATGGGAAATGAGGTTGTTTGTGTTGATAACTTCACTTTAGGAAAACAGGAAAACGTTGATTGTTTCCTATCTAATCCTAGTTATAAATTTTATAAATTAAATATTGAGGAAACAGAAAATTTCTGTAGTGCTTTAGCTGACGAAAAATTTGATATGGTTTATCATTTAGCCGCTAATTCCGATATTCAAAAAGGAGGAAAAAATCCAAGCGTAGATTATAATGATACTTTTATGACTACATATTCAGTACTTGAATATATGAGAAGAACTGGTATTAAAAAATTATTTTTTGCTTCAACTTCAGCAATTTATGGAGAAAAAACTGAACTTCTTACAGAGGATGCAGGAGATTTACATCCAATTTCATATTATGGTGGTGCAAAATATGCTAGTGAAGGATTTATTTCATCATATAGTTATATGAATGATTTTTCAACAGTTATATTTAGATTTCCAAATGTAATTGGACCTAATTTAACACATGGAGTAATATTTGATTTTGTTAAGAAATTACATAATAATCCAAACGAATTAGAAATTTTGGGAGATGGAACTCAAACTAAACCATATTTATATGTACTTGATTTAGTAGATGCAATCGTATCATTTACTCAAGAAAAAGAAATGCAAAAAGGTATTGAAATATATAATGCAGGTGTTGAAAGCGCTACGAGTGTAACAAGAATTGCAGATATTGTTTGTGAAGAATTAGGTTATGAAAATGTAGATTATAAATATACTGGAGGGAATGTTGGTTGGAAAGGTGATGTTCCAAAATTCCAATATGATTTAACTAAGATTCATAATGCTGGATGGACAGCACATCATACTTCAGATGAATCTGTAAGAGAAACTGCAAAGTACATTAAGGAACATTTATAATGAAACAAAGGAACTGTTTATTAGATATTTTTAAACTATTACTTTCCTTTTTTGTTGTATTCATACATACAGGACTATTAAGTTATGTTAGTTATGGAATTTTTATAAAGGATATAGTTTTTAGATTGGCTGTTCCTTTTTTCTTTGTGTGTTCCGGTTATTATTTTTCTAAAAATGAGAGTAAGTCAAAAAAATATTTTAAGAAGTTAATAATTCCTTATGTTATTTTATCACCAATATATACGTTAGTTAGTAAATTTCTTTTTAATTATAATTTTTCATTTATAAAAAGTGAGTTTGTAAGATTTATATTTGGTTGTCCACAAAATATTATGTGGTATAGTGGCACTTTATTTTTAACTTTGGTAATATTAAAAAAAATTAAATTAAAAAAGGTATTAATTTCCAGTATATTAATAAGTTTGATATTATATGTTATAGGATTATCTTTTACAACATACAATTGGATTTTAATTTTACATTATCCAAAATTAAGTTCATTTTTTTCAAAAATATTTTTAAGTAATAGAAACATTTTATTTGTAGGATTTTTATTTACTTCTATTGGTTATTATATGGGTAAATATTTAAAAAATACTAAAGATACACAAAAGCAAATTGTTGCACTAATTATTTCATTTATTTTTTTAGTATTAGAAGTTTGTATAGTAAAATCACATATAGATTTGGTTATAGAACATGATTTTTATTTTTCTCATATAGTCTTAATACCCACTTTATTTTTAATTATAAGTAATATTTCAATTGATTTTAAGTATGATACTAGAATATTTAGAGACTTATCATCATTTGTTTACTATTTTCATTTTTTAATTATATATTTATTTATATATTTGAATGATTACAAAAATATTAAATCAGAGTTTTTTCAAGGCGTGCATTATCTAAAATTTAGTTTTGCAGTCTTGTTATTTACTTTAGCAATTGGTATACTATTGTTAGGGGTAAGGAAAAGGAGATTAAAATGCAAGCAGTAATTCAGGCGGGTGGTAAAGGTACAAGAGTATCTTCCATAACTGGTGATACGATACCAAAACCTATGTTAGAGGTTTCCGGCTATCCTATTTTGTATCATCAAATAATGAATTTGAAAAAATCTAATATAAAGGATATTACAATTATTATTGGTCATCTTGGAGAAGTAATAAAAAATTATTTTAAAGATGGAAAAGAGTTTGGCGTAAATATTACTTATATTGAGGAAAATCCTTTAGTTCCTCTTGGAACTGCTGGTTCACTATATTATCTAAAAGATAAAATTAAAGAGGATTTTGTTTTTCTATTATGTGATGTATTTATTGATATTGATTTTCAAAAAATGTTTAATTTTCATAGAGAAAATAATGCTGATGTTACGCTACTTACTCATCCTAATGGACATCCATATGATAGTGATTTAGTTGTTGAAAAAGATAATGTTGTAACTTCATTTGATCATAAAACAAATGATAGAACAAAGTATTATTATAAAAATTTAGTAAATGCTGGTATTATGATTTTTTCACCTAGAGTATTTGATTACATTAAAGAATTAAAAAAATATAGTTATGAAAAAGATATCGTAGATCCTTTGATTAAAGAAGGAAGAGTACTCTCTTACAAATCTAGCGAATATGCAAAAGATATGGGAACTGTAGAAAGATATGCTAAAGTTCAAGAAGATTATAATAGCGGAATATGTTCTCAAAAAAATCTTTCAAAAAAACAAAAAGCAATATTTTTAGATAGAGATGGTACAATAAATGAATATGTAGGTTTTCTAAAAGATACAAAGGATTTCAAATTACTTCCTGGAGTTAGCGAAGCAATAAAGAAAATAAATGATTCTGGTTATTTAGCAATTGTTATTACAAATCAACCAGTTGTTGCAAGAGGAGAAGTAAGTTTTGAAAAACTTGATATGATTCATAAAAAAATGGAAACTCTTCTTGGAATGGGTGGTGCATATTTAGATGATATTTATTATTGCCCACATCATCCAGACAAAGGCTTTGATGGTGAAATACCAGAGTTAAAAATCAAATGTGATTGTAGAAAACCTAATATTGGTTTAGTAAAAAAAGCAGCATTAGAGCATAACATAGATTTAAATAATTCAATTATGATTGGTGATACAACACTGGATATTAAAATGGCTGAAAATGCTGGTATGGAAAGTATTTTAGTAGAAACTGGACAGGCAGGTCTTGATGGTAAATATAAAGTTGATCCAACTTATGTTGCTGAAGATTTAATGCATGCAGTTGATATAATTTTAAAATCAAAGAAAAGAGGTAGATGAAATGGTAGATTTTAAAAAAGCAATTAGTGAATATTATGAAAGGGAAATAAACATTATTAAAAATCTTAATTTAGATGAATTAAATGAATCAATGAATGCGATTCTTGATACATATAATAATGGTGGAACAATTTATGTATGTGGAAATGGTGGAAGTGCATCAACTGCATCACACATGCAAAATGATTTTAATAAAGGTATCAGTGAGTATACTGAAAAAAAATTCAATTTTTATTGTTTAAATGACAATGTATCAACAATGATGGCTGTTGCAAATGATATTGGTTATGAAGAAGTATTTAGATTTCCTTTAAGAGGTAAAATAACATCAAATGATTTATTTGTTGGAATTAGTGGATCTGGAAATTCAAAAAATGTTGTTAATGCAGCAGAATATGCAAAAGAATGTGGAGCAAAAGTTGTTGGAATTACTGGTTATAAAGGTGGTAAATTAAAAGAACTTGCTGATTATAAAATGCATGTTGATGAATGCGATATGCAAATTGATGAGGATATCCATATGACTTTTGATCATATGATGATGAAGATTTTCTATAATTATTTAACAAAAAATGAAATTACAGGAAATAATATAGCTGATACACATTAAAAAATAAATTTAAAGCACAATATTAGTGCTTTTTCTTTTGGTTTATGGTAAAATTATTTTATGTGAATAATTATTAGGAGTGAGGGTTTTATGAAAAAAGAAAAAAAAGAATTAGCAATAGTTTTTGGAATAACAAAAGATTTAGATTTTGCTTTGGCAAATGTTTTGATTGGAATAAAAAAGCATTTTAGTTATAAGAATAAATTTGATATTATAGTTTATCATGATGGTCTTACTGAAGAAATAAAAAGTATGTTAAGTAATATTTATCCATGTGATTTTAAGCTGTTTAAAAGTAAAGTTTCTGAAAGTAAATTATCAACAGAAAATTTAAAATTATACTCTAATCTTTGTTTGGCAAGATTTGAGTGTTTTGATTTACTTAATAGTTATAAAAAAATTGTTTGGCACGATGTTGATATATTAATTCAGAATGATTTTAAAGATTTATTAAATTATGGAAATAAATCTGGACTTGCAATGACATATAGTGATATTGGATTTTTAACTGAATCAAATTTTAACGAACCAATTTCAAATTATAATATGTTTTTGCCACTTTTAAATTCAGGCATAATTGTATTTTCAGATACATTAAAAGATTATTCGTTAATGACCGAATGGTGCTATAAAAAACTTGAAGAACTTGGAGATAAAGTTAGATATTTAGATCAGGGAATATTAAATTTACTTGTACAAGAATTTGATATAAGTATTGAGACAATAGACATAAATAAGTATTGTTGTCATCCAATGAGAAAAAATTATAAAGAAGCAGCAATAATTCATGCATATGGTTATGATAAGTTTTGGAATGCAAATTATTTATATGAAAAATTTCCCGAATGGAATGAGAACCTTTTGGAGTGGGCAAAAATAAAAAAAGATTATTATTTAATTAATAATGAAATGAAAAAACCAGATATTTCTGTAGTTATGTCAATTTTTAAAAGAGTTATATTTTTAGATGAGGCTATTGAAAGTATTTTAAATCAAACTTTTACTAATTTTGAATTTATAATTGTGATTGAGCATTCTGATGAACAAGAAAAAATAAATAAGTATATAACAAGTAAATATAATGATAAAAGGATTAAGTTAATTAATAATAAGACAAAATTGGGTTTTGCTGAATCACTAAATGTTGGTATAAAATTAGCTAAAGGTAAATATATTGCAAGAATGGATGATGATGATATTTCATTACCTTTACGTTTTGAAAAACAATTTAATTATTTAGAGAAACATAAGGATATTGGAGTTTTAGGAACTTCAGTTAAAGTATTTATGAATGAAAATTATGAATCATATCCACAAACTGATTCAGAAATTATAAAAACTAATACTCTAATTAATAATCAAATGTATCATCCAACTGTAATGATTAGAAAAGAAGTTATTGAAGAAAATGCGCTATATTATGATAAAAATTTTAAAACTGAAGATGCTGAATTATGGTCAAGAGCTGTAAAAGTAACAAAAATGGCTAACATGAAAAACATATTATTTAAATATCGTGCAAGTAATGAAAATGAGACCGTTATTGCAAAGCAGGCTGTATTTAATTCTGATATAGAAATTATAAAAAAGCAGTTAAAAGAGAATTTAAATTTAGACTTATGTTTTGAAGATGTAATGTACTTAAATGGTAGAATAAATAATTATACTTATTTGTATAATAGAAAACAAATAATGAAAAGAAAAAATAAATTGATAAGGGTTATTTTAAAAAGAAATAAACAATTAAAATATTATAATCAAAAGTATTTATCTAACTTGTTTGATGTAAATAATACTTTATTTATTAAAAAACTTGCAAAATCAATTGTTAGACCAATTTATTCAAGACTTATGTATAGAGTAAATAATATGATAGATGAAAAATTATGGAATTTTAAAAATGAAAACATGTAAATTTTCTATAATCATTCCAATTTATAATGTTGAAAATTATTTAGAAAAATGTCTTGACAGTGTGGTTAGTCAAACATATAAGAATTATGAGTGTATTTTAGTTGTGGATAAGTCCTCAGATAAAAGTGAAGAAATAGCGGATAAATACATAAAAAAATATAATTGGCAAAAAGTGTATGAAGAAAACACTGGACTTGCTAAGGCTAGAAATTTAGGAGTTGATAAGTCTAATGGTGATTATATTATATTTCTTGACGGAGATGATTATTTTGAAAAAGATTTATTAGAAAAACTTAATAGTATAATTAAAAATGAAGATCTAATAAGATATCAAGCAAGAGATATAATTAATGATACCTATGTTGATTACCCTGAAAAAAACTATGACTTAATGTCTGGCAATGATGCTTTTGAAAAAATTATTAATTTTCATTATGTTGAAAATGCGTGGCTTTATGCTTATAATTCTAAATTTTATAAAAAAAATCATTTTAAATTTATGGAAAATTGCATTGCCGAAGATTATGGTTTAATCCCTTTAGTTATTTCTAAAGCTAAATCTGTAAAAATAATTTCCTATATTGGTTATAATTATGTTCAAAGACAAAATAGTTTAATGAATAATAATAATTATTTAAAAAAAATCAAAAAGATGGATGATATGTTAAAACAATATAATTTTGAAATAAAAAATATTAGTGAGGATAGTAATCCCTTATTTAAAACATTTTTAAATAACTCTTTAATTTATTATTCTACAACTTTGAAATATAAAGATTTTAAAAAATATAAAATAATTCTTAAAGAAAAGGATTGTTTCAGTCATTTAAAAGGAAAGTCATTAAAACATAAATTGAGAAATTTTATGATAAAAAATAATGCGTATTTTTATTATAATTATATAATGAGGTTAAGATGAATAAAGTAAGTTTAATAGTTCCAGTATATAATACATCAAAATATTTAGAAAAATGTATTAATTCTTTAATAAATCAAACTTTAAAGGATATCGAAATTATTATTATAAATGATGGTTCTAAGGATAATTCTGAAAAAATTATAAAAAAATTTAATGACAAAAGAATTAAATATATTTCAAAACAAAATGAAGGAATAGGCAAAACAAGAAATTTAGGCATAGAAAAGGCCACTGGAGAGTATTTAGCATTTGTTGATTCAGATGATTATTTATCTATAGATTTTTGTGAAAAAATGTATACAAAAGCAACTTCAGATAATTGTGATATTGTAATTTGTAACTTTTTTGAGGTAAGACATAATCTAATTGGAATTAAGTTTAATGATTTTAAAGATACCAATTTAAAAAAATATCCTGAATTAATAAATAATATTAATTTAGGGCCTTGTAATAAAATTTATAAAAAAGAGTTATTTGATAATAAAGATAATAGATTTGTTGAAAACTTAAAATATGAGGATGCTCCTTTTGTTGTTAAAATGCTAATTAGCGCTAAAAAAATAGGTAAGATAGATGATTATTTAACTTATTATGTAATTCATGAAAATAGCGAAACAACAATTAGAGATAAAAGAATATTTGATATAATTCCTATTACTGATATTATTATTAAAGATTTGAAAAAAATTAATCATCCGAATGATTCTTTAGTAAGTATTGCAGTTATGATACTTACAGATTATACAATTCAACAAAGATATGTAAAAAATATTAAAAATAGGCACAAATTTATAAATGAAGCATTTGATTATTTACATAACCTAGATACTCATTGGAAAAAATGCTCATATTTAAAAAAATTTAGTGGTATAAAAAAAATAATAAAAACAAATAAATTATTAACAATGCTATATTGTGATTTATATTTTTTAGTTTTTAAAAAGTAGAATTATATTGATTCTATTTTTTTTAATGTAAATTTTTGGTACAATATATTTAGCAAAGGAATTATGATTATGAATAACAAGAGAAAATTATACTTATTTTTATTACTTTTACCGATAATAGATGTATTAACATCTATTACTGAAAAATTGAATTTAAATATACTTAGTTTAGGAATAATTATTAAATCAGTTTTTTTAGGAATAATGATTTTATATTTGATTATCTCAAGTACATCAAAATATAAAAAAATGAGTCTTTATTATCTAATGGCAATATTTTTGTATATGGTATTATTTTTTATAACTAAAATAAATTATTTAAATTTATCTTTATTTGTCATTGAACTTAAATATATGATTAAAATCTTATTTTATCCAATAAGTTTAATAACAATGATTTGTTATTTTGATGATAAAAAATTATCTAAAGAAGAATTATCTAACGTACTATTAAAAAGTTTTTTGATATATTTATTATTTATTATTATTCCTTTTATAACTAAAACAGGATTCAATTCTTATTTGGATGGATCATATGGATCAAGTGGTTGGTTTTATGCCGCTAATGAAATGGCTATTATATTAATTGCTTTATTTCCATTTAGTTATATGTTATTAAAAAAAAGTATAGTGTTTGTTATAATTCCAATTATCAGCGTACTTTTAATTTCAACACTAGGTACCAAGGTATCAATGATTGGTCTTTATATTGTGTCACTTATGATTTTTGTATTTTCAATTTTTTATAGAAAAAATAATAAAGTTGATAAGAAATTAATTATATCTTGTCTTTTAATTTTTATTAGTGTTGTTATAGTTTTTAATAACTCCAAAATACTTAAAAATTTAGATATTTCTATAAAAGTACAAGAAAGACAAAATGAGATAGATAAGGGGTTGCTTCAAATTCCTGATAGCGATAAAACAAAAGATTCATTTTTATATATTTTAATGAACAAATATGGTAAAGCAATATTAAGCGATAGGGATATATATTTTAATTATACTTATAAGATATATAATGATAATTTTGATATTAATACACTTCTTTTTGGTATAGGATATTCAAATAATAAAAAAATTAATAACATTGCAATTACTAAACTTATTGAAATAGATTTTTTTGATATATTATTTCATTCTGGATTAATGATGAGTTTAATTGTATTTTTGCCATTTTTATATTTTATTGTGAAGCTATTTAAATCTAAAAAATTCAATATTAATATAGTATTTTATACATTAATGATAGCACTTATATTTAGTATATCTTGTTTAAGTGGTCATACTTTTGGCGCTCCAGCAGTATCTATTTATTTATCACTTTATATGATATTTGCCTTTGGAGAAATAGGTTTGATATCACTTAAAAAAACAAAATTATCTAATAAAGTTACTATTTACGCACTTCATTTGGGTTATGGTGGAGTAGAAAAAAATATATGTGAAAAGGCTAATATATTATCAAATATTTATGATGTGGAAATAATATCTTTATATAAACTTTATGATAAACCAGCATTTATAGTAAATCCAAAAGTTAAAATTAAGTATTTAACTAATGTAAAACCAAATAGAAATGAATTTAAAAATGCTGTAAAAAGCAAAAATATTAAATCTATTTTAAAAGAGGGATTTTATGCAGTAAAAGTATTATATTTAAAAAATAGTTTAATAACTAAATCAATGATAGAGTGCAATAGTAAAATCATTATTTCTACAAGAGCTTATTTTAGTTTAAAATTAATAAAAAATAATGAGTATAATAATATTAAAATAGCTGAGGAACATATTTATCATAATAATAACTCAAAATATATAAAGAAACTTGGGCTTATTCTTAAATATGTCGACTATTTAATGCCAAGTAGTGATTATTTAACAGATTATTATAAATCAATTTATAGTAAATATGATTATAAAATTAAAACTAATAAAATGCCAATAGAGAGAGCAAATAAATTATGTGATTTAAAAAAGAAAAATATTATTTCTGTTGGTAGACTTTCTAAAGAAAAAGGTTTTGATGATTTAATTGAAATATTTAGTAATATTGAAAGTGAAGATTGGACACTTACAATAGTTGGTGATGGAGATGAAAAAGAAAAACTTGAGGCATTAATTAAAGATAATAATTTAGAGGGTAAAGTTATTCTTACAGGCTTTTTAAGTAAAGTAGAATTATATAAATTATATGAAAATTCATCTTTATATGTTATGACCTCTTTCGAAGAATCTTTTGGACTTGTTTTAGTCGAGGCATCATCATTTGGACTTCCATTGATTGCATTTGATAGTGCTATTGGAGCAAAAGAAATTATCCAAAAAAATGGTATATTAGTTTCAAATAGAGATAAATCTGTAATGATTAAAAAAATAAAAAAACTTATGAATGATATAAGTGAAAGAAAAATATATCAAAAAAAATCATTAGAAATTTATAAATCATATGATTATACTACTTTAAAAGAAAATATCATTTCTTTTTATCAAGATATAACAAATAATAATATTTATTCAACACTTTATAAGAAAAACAAAAAATCTTGTTATGAATTAATTGAAAATAATTTAAGAATCTCTAAAAAAACATTTATAGTAACAGCTAATCCAGAAACATATATGTTATCTAAAAAAGATGAAGAAATGAAAAGTATTATTTATAATAATGAAAATTTAATAGTACCTGATGGAATAAGTATAGTTAAGACTGCAAGTTATTTTGGCATTGATTTAAAAGAAAGAATTACTGGTGTTGATTTATGTTCTTATTTATTAAAACTTGCTGATGAAAATAAATATTCATTATATTTATTTGGAAGTACTAGTGATGTAATTGAAAAATTAGTAAATGTTATAAAAGAAAAATATTCAAACATAAATATTTTAGGCTATTCAAATGGATATGAAAAAGATAAAGATGCTATTATGAAAAAAATAGTTAAATTAAATCCAGATATTTGTTTAGTGGCTTTAGGAATACCTTATCAAGAAAAACTTATTAATAAATATATAGATACTGCTAAAAAAGGTATTTATGTTGGTGTCGGAGGATCTTTTGATGTACTAAGTGGGACTAAAAAAAGAGCACCTAAAATATTTATAAAATTAAATCTTGAATGGTTATATAGATTAATATGTGAACCTAAAAGATTAAAAAGATTTATAAATTCTAATGTTAAATTTATTTTTGAAGTAAGGAAGAAATAATTTATGAAAAAAATTAAAGTAGTAAGTATTTTTGGAACAAGACCTGAGGCTATTAAGATGGCTCCTCTTGTAAAAGAATTAGAAAAAAGAAAAGAAATTGAAAGTATAGTTGTGGTAACAGCACAACATAGGCAAATGCTTGATAGTGTTTTAGAAACATTTAATATTAAACCTGATTATGATTTAAACATTATGAAGCAAGGACAAACTTTAGGAGATATTACCACTAGAGCATTAACAGGACTTGAGGAAGTTATTAAAAAAGAAAGCCCTGATATTGTACTTGTTCATGGCGATACAACTACAACTTTTGCAGGTGCTTTAGCGGCATTTTATAATGGCACTTCAATAGGACATGTTGAAGCAGGACTTAGAACTTATGATAAATATTCTCCATATCCTGAGGAAATGAATAGACAAATGGTAGACTGTATGACAGATATGTATTTTGCACCAACTTTAATGAGTAAAGAAAACCTTTTAAAAGAGGGTAAAGATGAAAGTAAAATATATGTTACAGGAAATACTGCAATTGATGCAATGGCTACAACAGTGGATGAAAACTATACGCATCCTGAACTTGAATGGATTAAACCTAATGAAAAAATGATTCTTCTTACAGCTCATCGTAGAGAGAATTTAGGAAAGCCTATGAGAAATATTTTTAAGGCTGTAAAAAAAATAATCGATGAATTTAATGATGTAAAAGTAATATATCCAATACATTTAAATCCAAAGGTGAGAGAAATAGCAAATGAAGTATTTAAAGGTGATGATAAAGTTCATTTGATTGAACCTCTTGAGGTATTTGATTTTCATAATTTTCAAAATAAAAGTTATATAATTTTAACAGATAGTGGTGGTATTCAAGAAGAGGCTCCATCACTTGGAAAACCAGTTTTAGTTTTAAGAGATACAACAGAAAGACCTGAGGGAATTAAAGCAGGTACTTTAAAACTTGTTGGAACAGATGAAGAAACAATTTATAATGAAACAAAAAAATTATTAACTGATAAAAAAGAATATGAAAAAATGAGTAAAGCATCAAATCCTTATGGAGATGGACATGCTAGTGAAAAAATAGTGGATTCAATAATAGAAAAGTTTAAAAAATAGTACCAAATCATTGGTACTATTTTATAATTAAAATATAATTTTGGTGGTGCACAAAGTGATGCTAAAAGTAGACAACGAATTTTCTAATAAAAAATTGACTATACTGCTGTAGCCAATTTTTTAATTTCCTCAATGGTATTATCAATTTCAATTAATGGTATTCGTGTATATGGATTGTTTCTTAATAACAAACATGCTTCAATTGCCTTTTCTTTATGAATAATATTATTTGAGTTCATTAATTTTATAATTTTTAATGTTCTTAATACTTCAACACCATTTTTTTCTGAAAATATTTTTAATCTATTATCACCAGTTGCTAAAATATAATTATTATCTTTAGCAACAACATAATTAATTAAATCTTGTGGTGATAATTTTTTGTTTTCTATTGCAAGTTTTTGCATTTCTAAAATCTGATTTGAAGTAGCGTGAATTACTTTAATTTTATTTATTAGCTCCATGTTACATGTTTTGCTATTTATTTCACTTTCTTTAATAATATCTAAAATATAAACATTATTAAGTAAAGAAAACATTTCTAATAAATCAGCATTAAATAAATCAGTTATAACATTAGTATCAGTAATTATAATCTTCTCTGTTAAATTCATCAGCAGTTTCTCCGAGTAATTCACAAGCTTTATTTATTGATATAATATCTTCGTTTTCTAACTTGTGAACTATTTTTTTATATTGATAAGTTTTTTCAGGTTTAATTGGTTTTGGGTCATTTGTTCCAATATGAGTACTTATATAAATACTCATTTTTTTATATAAATAATCATTAATAATATTTAAATCTTTTAATCTATAATTAATTGCAGCATAACTAACTTTATATTCTGCTTTAACGGCTATATATTCATAAAAACTAATGGTTTTTCTATAGTTTCCAATTTCATTAATAATTGCTTTTTTAGGCATTAATAGGGCACTGGCAAATCTATTACAAAGTTTTTCTTCAATATCTTTATCACAATTAATTAAAAGATGTCCAAGTTCATGAGCAATGGTAAATCTTTGTCTTGCACCATCTTTTATATCATCTAGTATAATTATAAATGGAATGCCATCGACAATTTCACTTAACCCATCAAAATCTTTGAATCTATTGTTTGAATTTTTAATTTGAATTATATATATACCTAAATTTTCTAAAATATTAATTAAATTAACTATTGGCTGTAATTCTGATATTTCAATAAAATTTCTAAACTTTTGTGCTGCAATTTCTGCATCTTCAATACAGTTACATTTATATTTAGGAAGTTTTATAGTATTATTAATATCATTATAGCTTAATACTTCAATATAGTTTCCAACTTCATTTATGATAATATCCTGTAATAAATCTAGATTTTGACCAGTTAATCTTTTCTTTTTTCTAAATGCAATAAATTTCATTTGAGGTTTATTATAAACTTTTAATAAATCTAATACGTTAACATTATATGCTCTAGAAAACTCAATTAACTTTTGTGAATCAGGAATAATATCTCCTTTTTCATATTTTGCAACAGCAGTACTACTCATATTAAGTAAATCTCCAGCCTGTTTTAATGATAATTTTTTTAGTAAACGGGTTCTTTTTAAATTGTTTCCAATATCATTCATTTTTATTTTCCTTTCAGTTTATATTTTAACATTTAAAAGAAGAAATGTAAACTATAATATTTATTTATTTTTTTATAATAAATTGGTATAATAGAAATATATGGAGAATAGATGAAAAATAGAAAAATTGTGATACCACTTTTTATAATATTATTAATTTCATTTGTAGCAATGATATTCTTTTATGTTTATAAAAAACATAATGATAAAGTTAAACTTGAGGAAGAAAAAAGACTAAATGAGAAAATAATTAAAGAAAAAGTTGCATTAATAAATGAAAAATATAGAATATTTGTTGATGGAGAAAAGATTCAAAGTGATGATGAAATAGCAACTTTTTTAAATTCATATTTAGATACACATGAAAAAATTAATGATATAAAAATAAAAGATATAACTTTTAATGATATTAATAATCCAGAAAAAGCTTTAAAAAGTTTGAATGATGAAAAAGTAAATATTAATGATATCTCTTATCAAGAATTTAAAAAATTTAAAAATCTTACTGAAGAAGAGAATAATGAACTTGAAAAAATATATAAAGATAGCAATATAGAAAGTTTAATAAATGATGATAATCTTTTAAAAGAAACCTTGATTTCTAAAATAGATAAGAATATTGAGTTTATAACTTTTTTAAATAATAACTCAAATAAGTATTATGTAAATGGTTTTGATATTATTTACAAAGACGAAAATTTTGCAAATGAATTTAAAAAATATAGTACAAAGTATAATTTATTAAATGAAAAAAATATTGGAAAAAGAATACCAATACTTATGTATCATGCTGTTGATGAGAAAACTTGGGGTAGTGCTGATTTATTTGTTAAAACATCTGAATTTGAAAAACAAATGAAATATTTACATGACAATGGTTATACAACTTTATTTTTAAGTGAAATTGAAACAGCTAAAAATTATGATAAACCAATTATTATTACATTTGATGATGGCTATGATAATGTATATAATAATGCATTTCCAATTATGAAAAAATATAATATAAAAAGCGATTTATATTTAATTACAAGATTTAATCCAAGACCTTTATATGTTGATACAAATATGATAAAAGAAATGGATGCTTCAGGAATTGTAGAAATGGGTTCCCATACTTTAGTACATGTCAATCTTGCCCAAAATACATATGAGGTTCAAGAAAATGAACTTAGAGAAAGCCAAAAAGACTTAGAAACATTATTAGAAAAGAAAATTAATACAATTGCATATCCTTATGGCGGTTATAATGCAAATACAATTAATATAACTAAAGAATATTATGACTATGCAGTTACTGTAGAAAGTGGTTTTAATTACTCTAATAAATTAGATAGACTAAGACTTAAAAGATTTAAAATACCAAGAAGTATGGATATTAATACTTTTATAAATGTTATCGAGGGAAAGTAGGTTATTTGTCAAAAAATGTCGAACGATTTATGTTGTTAAAAAAACAATCATAATGTTACAATTGACTTAAGAGGTGACTAACTATGTTTGAAAAACTTCCAGATAACCTTTATAAGATAATACTTACAGGGGAATGTCGTACAGTAGAATTTAAGGAGGCAAAAAAGAATTTACCTAATAGTTTGTTTGAAACTATTTGCTCTATGCTAAATAGAAATGGTGGACATATATTTTTAGGTGTCAAAGACAACGGAAACATAATTGGCATAAATAAAGAACAAATTAACTTAATGAAAAAAGAGTTTGCTAATCTTTGCAATAATCCTATGAAATTATTTCCGACAGTTTATCTTGATATAAAAGAATATACTTATGATGAAAAACATATTTTGTATATTTATGTCCATGAAAGTTCCGATGTTCATAAAACAGCGAATAAAATTTATGACCGAAACCAAGATGGTGATTTCGATATAACTAAAAATACAACTTTAATATCAAATTTATATATTAGAAAAAGAAGTAGTTACATTGAAAATAAAATATATCCATTTGCTACTATGGAGGATTTAAGACAAGATTTAATTGATAAGGTTAGAATAATGGTTTCGAATAGGACTGCAAATCACCCATGGAGTTATATGACAAATGAAGAAATGTTACGAAGTGCTGGACTTTATGAAAGAGATTTAGAAACTGGAAAAGAAGGTTATAATTTGGCTTGTATATTACTTTTGGGAAAAGATGAAATAATTTTATCTGCATTATCCTATTATCGCACTGATGCTTTATTAAAAATTAAAGATACTGATAGATATGATGATAGAGATGATATAAGAACAAATCTAATTGAATCATATGAAAGATTAATAAATTTTATAAAGAAACATTTAAATGATAAATTTTATATTGAAGATAATTTGAGAATTAATATTAGAGATGTAATTGCAAGAGAATTATGTGCAAATTTACTTATTCATAGAGAATACTCAAACCCTTATCCGGCAAAACTAATAATTTCTAAAGATAGTATTATTACTGAAAATGCAAATAAGCCAAGAACTATTGGTTATATTGATATAAATAATTATTCACCATATCCTAAAAATCCTAAAATAGCAGCATTTTTCAAGGAAATAGGTTTAGCGGATGAACTTGGTTCTGGTATTAAGAAAATTGTTAAATATGCAAAATTATATAGTAATAATGAACCTATATTTAAAGATGATGAAATATTTACTGCCATAATTTCTTTAAATAAAGGTAAGTTAAAAAAGGTTAGAGTATCAAATGAAAATATAAGAAATATGATTTTGCAATTACTTCAATCATCGAATAATGGCAAAACTAGAAAAGAATTAAACGAGTATATTTATCCAAAAATAAGTGGTGATTTATCAGAAAAAAGTTCTAAAGTTAAGGCTGCTTTAACTTATTTAAGGAGAAAAAATCTTATAAAAAATGTTGGAACAGATGTAAAATCTATTTGGGTTGCTAAATAAAAAAACATTTTACAAATGCATTATCATAATTTAACAGGTAAAATTAAATGATAGTTCAGTGCAAAAATGCACTGAAAATACATAAATAAATGATAGTTCAGTGCAAAAATGCACTGAAAATACATAAATAAATGGAAGTTCAGTGCAAAAATGCACTGAAAATATATAAATAAATGGAAGTTCAGTGCAAAAATGCACTGAAAATACATAAATAAATGGAAGTTCAGTGCAAA
>OIZX01000079.1_pt1 | contig 73240 bp, 67 predicted proteins | sample 1588621 | NCBI WGS metagenome assembly OIZX01 (sample SAMN03283276) | human gut metagenome | biome: human-associated habitat; material: feces | host: Homo sapiens | place: Peru | collected 2012 | reverse complement strand
GCGCAAGCATACGAAAATGGGTTGAGAGTTTAAATTTAAGCTGAATTGAGCTTTTGCCGTGAGCGCGTAAAAGGAGTAAAATTCGCGCAAATTCACGGCAAAACGCAAGTGAATTCAAAATGGTGCGGATGAAAGGACTTGAACCTTCACGCATTGCTGCACCAGATCCTAAGTCTGGCGTGTCTGCCAATTTCACCACATCCGCAAAACGCTTACTAGTGCCAAAATCGGCACAACGCAAACTTTGAAAGCATTAAAAGCTCATAAAATGGTGCGCCCAAGAGGACTCGAACCTCTGACCTACGGCTTAGAAGGCCGTTGCTCTATCCAGCTGAGCTATGAGCGCATAAATACCATACTTTAAAGGCTAAATTCACAATCAAAAGCCTGAATTTCACGGCGAAAAAACTTTTTCGCTCTTTAAATTCAAAGCCAAAATAAAATCGGCTCTCAAAATTCAGCCTTTTTGTGTGAATTTTACGCTAAATTCAAAGTGCCTAAGGCTGAAAAGCCTAAATTTAAGCACTTTGCGCGCAAAAAACCTTGACAAAGTATGGTGCGCCCGGTAGGAATCGAACCCACAGCCTACAGATCCGAAGTCTGTCGCTCTATCCAGTTGAGCTACGAACGCGACTTGGGGTGGGCGATGGGTCTCGAACCCACGACCCCCAGTGCCACAAACTGGTGCTCTAACCAACTGAGCTACGCCCACCATAAAATGGTCGGGGCGAAAAGATTCGAACTTTCGACCCTCTGGTCCCAAACCAGATACGCTAACCAGACTGCGCCACGCCCCGACACGACAAAATAAAACGCCGATTATACAAAAAAAAATCTTATAAGTCAATAAAAAGGCAAAATTTGCGTAAATTTTGACAAAAATTTGAAAAATTTATAAAATTTTTTATTTTAATAACAAATTTCAAAATAAATTAAGAATTTTTTGCTACAATGTCAAAATAAATTTATACGAAAGGACAAAAAATGTCAGTTTTAGTTATAGGTGCTGATGAGATTACGCCGATAAAGGCTGTGCTTTATGATTTGGGGGCGAAAAAAGTGGAGCATTGGGACGCGCGCAACGAAAACCGCGTGAACCGTAAGCCCATACCGCAAGATACCAACTGCGTGGTAATGCTTACGAGTTTTCTCAACCACAACACGATGAAAAAGATTAAGGGCGAAGCCAAAAAACGCTCCATACCCCTTGTGTGCGCCAAAAGAAGCGTTAGCTGCGTGTATAGCGAGTATTGCAAAGTCTTTAATCTCGGCAAGGATTTTTCTTGCCCAAAAGCTCGATAATTTATAAAATGAGAGTAAATTTCATTTAAAGATAAATTTGAGTGAGAAAAGGCAGAGCGTGAGTTTAAATTTCAAGGTAAAATGCAAATTTTTTACAAAAACGCAAAAAGTAAATGTGCGTAAAAGCCGCAAAGGCGCATTTTGTGTGGACAAGATAAATTTAAACACGAAATTTAGTCTTTGATGAACACTTGCAAGAATTTTGCTTTGTAAAGGCTTTTGCGAAAAGTGCTATTTCGCACTTTATCCGTCATTGTAAGCGAGCCACAAAGCGAGTGTGGCAATCCACAGTGCAAAGGCAACGCTAAATTTATGGCTTGCCACGCCGTTTTTGCGAAAACGGCTCGCAATGACGAAAAGCCCCCAAAGTATGCAGCAAACCCTACTGCAAGAGCTGCATTACATACTGAGATGAGGCGTTGGCTTGGGCGAGTGCGTAAGCACCACTTTGAGCCAAAATGCTTGATTTAGAGTAGTTTGCACTCTCACTTGCAAAGTCCAAATCCCTTATGACGCTCTCAGCAGACTTCAAATTCACCTGTGTGGTGGATATGTTGTTGATGGTGCTGTCTATTTGTTGTTGGGCTGAGCCTATGTTGGCACGGATTTGGTCGACATTTAAGATAGCCGTTTCTACGATGTCCATCATCGCCATCGCGCCTTTGAGCGTGGTAACGCCTGCGGTTTGATTGACAAGTTGCACCAAAGACACCACAGATTGCGCGCTGAGAGCAGTATTTTTTATTATGGAGTTAAAGCCTTGCCAGTCAGCTGCCATTACAAGCGATAATCCACCTGAGAAGAAAGCACCTTGTGCTAGTGGGTTCATTTTAGCCCAAGCAGAAATAGCATTCGCACCTTTGACAGATGTTGGACCAAAGTTAGCAAGTCCGCCTAGTGAAGCTAATGAAAGTGATGATGCATTAAAAATGGCTGAAAGAGAGCCAGCGGTAAGCCATTGCACGCCAAAGCGGGTTGAGTTCATACCCAAAGCATCTTGTTGATAAGCCCCTATTTGCATTTTGGTTTCGCGCAAGCTCATAGAGTATTGAGAAACCCTAGAAGCGTTACCAAAGCCGATAGCAGAAGCACCTTTTGCCTCAGTCGCTGCGGCACTCGCTTGTGTTTTTATAAACCCTACCCCAGAGACAAGTATATCAGCACCGCTGTTTTTTACCAGTGAAAGGCGTCCGAAGTTTTGATACATAGTGATACCTATGCCTGAGCCAACGCCCATAGCATTGCCACCTCGTGCTTCACCGCCACCGATATATACAGCACGCCCATCAGCAGAAGTAAGGCTTAAACGCCCATTTGCGTCTATGCTCGCCTCCACGCCTGTGGTATCTTTGACCGCGTTTATGGCATTGACAAGAGCGCCGTTTTGGTCGTTGTCTTGGTAATCTACCTTACCGATTAAAACACCGTTGATAGAAAAGTCATCAGCAGTGCTACTTGCCTTTACAGCAAAAACGCCTGTTGTGGTTACATTGTAGCTAGCGCGCACGCCTGTGATGCCTGAGTTGCGGTTGATTTCCTCAGCCAAAGCCCCTACGCCTGTATTGACAGAGTAAGAGATTTTTACGGCTGCGTATTTGAAGTCTTGGATACCATCATACTGCTTTAAGGTAAGCTGCATATCTGCACTCGCGCTAATGTTTGAACCTGTTTCAAAACGAGTAACGCCGATTTTAGAGCTTTGGGTAGAGCCTATGGTAGTCTTTACCGTGATGTTTGAGCGATCCCCTACTTGAAACTCTTGGTTGCTAAAACCACCGCTTAAAAGGTTTTTGCCGTTAAAGCTTGTGGTGTTGGCTATGTTGTCAAGCTCTTCCATAAGGCGGATGATGTCGGCTTGAAGCATATTTCTTGTCTTTGTGCTTTGTCCGTCTTGTGCTGCCTGGATGGCTTTTTGCTTGATTTGGTCCAAGATGTTGCTTTGCTCTTCGATAGCCTTGTCAGCTGTGAGCAAAACGGAGTTGGCTTGGTTGCCGTTGTCTATCGCTGCACCGAGCGAAGATGCCTGAGTTTTGAGCTGGTTAGCAATCGCCATACCTGAGGCGTTATCCTTGGCGGCGTTGATTTTAAGCCCTGTTGAGAGTCTTTCGAGCGACTTTTGTAAGTTGCCAGAATTGTTTGTGTTTGCCACGACACCTTGAAGTGCGGCGACATTTGTTACAATACGCATTCCTCCTGCCATTGTAAATCCTTTTAAAGTAAATTTCAACGAAGTTCCTTTCGTTGATAAGCACTATATCGTAAATTTTTTGGGAAAGTTTATAGGGGGATTTGAATTTTGTTTTGGGGGTTGGTGGAATTTTTTTTGGGGGTGTGCTTGGGGGTTTGCGGGGGTTTGAGTGGAATTTTTTGGGGTTTTGGTGTGGCTTGGCTGAATTTTTGGAGACTTTGTCATTTTGAGCCTTTTGCAAAAAGGCGAAAAATCCATATTGTCATATTGAGCGTTAGCGAAATATCCACAGAATTTAAGATACGCTTTTTAAATTTATGGATACTTCGCTGCGCTCAGTATGACAAAATTCATCAGTATGACAAGCAAAAAATTTTTGTGGTGTGCTTGGGGGTTTTGGTGGTTTTGGGGATTTTTGGGGTGGAATTTTGTTGAATTTGAGTGTGATGGATTTTTTTGGAGTGTGGCTTGGATTTTTTGGGGTTTTTTGTTTTTGATGAGCAAAAGCAAGAAAATTGAGGCAAAAATTCAAATTTTTTATCAAATTTATATGAATTTTCAGCATTTTGGAATGAAATTTGCTTGCAAAGGCGTAGCAGTGTTGATTTTTGAAGCTTAAAGAAAAGATTTAGATGACGATAAATGCGAATTACGCAAACGCAAACACTTACACAACAGCGACAAGCTGGGGTTTTGGCAACGCAAATGCGAGTCAAAAAGACACCCAAGCGACAAGCAACACTTACTTGACCCCTGAAAATTCCACTACCACGAGCTTTATGAGTGAATTTGGCTTTCGCATAAACGAGCGGGGCATTTTTGACAAGGAATTCAACAAGGCTGCAAATCTACCAGAGTCCTATGAAATCAACATTAAAAGCGTGCAAAGTATAGCAAAAGTGCTAGCAAATGATGAAAGTAGCGCAAGCAAACTTGATATGCCCGAGCTTATAAGCAGGTATTTCAGCACTTTGCGCTCTGTGGAGGGCGAGTTTGCTAGTGCTGACAACGCTTCTTTGTCGCGCGGGGAGATTGCGAGCCTAAATCAAGGCTTTTCCACGCAAAGCGGCGAGTTTGACGGCATTATCAACCGCATTTACGCCGACACCGCGCAGCTCAAACAAGCGCGCATTGACAACAAAAATCTAAACCCGCTTGGACTTGACAACAAAATCATCGATTTTAGCTTTAACTCCGCTATCAAAAACACCGCAAACAACGAATTCATCAAGCCTTATATCAACAAAAGCGGCGAAGTGTCAAAGTCTGGGCTTTTGATGAATTTTATCTATGAAAACGCTAAAAAGCCGAGTATGCTCTTTGTCGATGCGCTGAATTTAAGCTTTGCTGACCATCAAAAATTCTACCAAATGCTTGATGATGAGAATTCGCTCAAAAATTTCATCAGCGAGCAAAACAAAGGCGGTATGAGCTTTGATTTTTATCTTTACACGCAGGGCATTAACAAAGAGGCGATTTCCGATGAAAGGCTGCTTGCGGCTTATCAGCAGTATCTCACCTCCGTCAAAAAGGCAAATATAGACAATTTCGCAAGTCAAAGCTCGATTTATCAGCTTTATACTCAAATTTTAATGGGAAAATTCAACACTATGCAAAGTGATTATGACACGCAAAGCAAGAGTGAAGTGCTTGCCCTTGCAAATGAAATGCGCACCAAGTCCGCTGAGGGCTTCGCGCAAGCTCGTCAAAGGCAAGCCAGCCGCGAAACTATCATCAAATCCTACAAAAGCATTATGGCAAGTTGATAAAACGCAATGCTCGTTTAAGGCTCAAACGCTTTTTGTCAAGCCAAATTTAAATTTACCTTAACTGCTCCAAGCGTTCTTTTTTCGTGCCGATTTCGGTAATTTGCACGCCAAAGTTGCCATCTACGATGACGACTTCCCCATAAGCTACGCGCTTGTCGCCGATGAGTATCTCCAAAGGGTCGTTTGCAAGCTGGTTTAGCTCCACGACAGAGCCTATGTCCATAGTCAGCACATCTTTTAAGAGCATTTTTTTGTTGCCTATGCGCACCCTTATGGGCAAGCGCACATCCATAATCAAATTTATGTTTTTGAGTTCGCCTTCGATTTTGATGATTTTGCTTTCGCTAGATTCGCCGCCGTCAGCACTTTCGCTTTCTGCATTTGCTTGTGTGAGCGTGCTATAAAGCCTTTCGTCCATCACAAGGGCGAATTTTTCGTTTAAATCAGCGATTTGCACATCGTAAAAAAAGAGCTTGTGAAAGGTATCTAAATCCAAGCTATCAAGCACAAAGTCGCATTTTTCGAGCATTAGGGAGATTTTGGGGATTTCTTTTTGCGCTCCAAGCGTGGTAGAAACGGCTGAGATTATGTTAGAAACAACTTCTTTTGCCCCGTCCATAGCATCGCTATCAAGCTCACTTTTTTTAGAAATCTCAGTCTCGCCCATCATCCACTCACCGATAGCCCCCATCAAAACGGCACTCACTAAAAGCCCAAATTTGCCCCCATCGCTTACATTGAATATCGCGCGCACTAAGGGCGGCTTTATGCTGTCTTGTGCGCCCACATCAAATTCTTGATACTCGCTGAATTTCGCGCTCTTTCCCGTAAGTCCTTCTATGGTGCTTGTGGCTTCATCGACAAACACCTTTAAAAAGTCATTTATCATAAAATTTCTTCCTCCTCTTCATCTTCGTTTTCTTTGGCATCATAAACGCTTGCTTTGGCAAGGCGTTCTTCTTCGTATTTTTCCAAAATTTCTTTAATCTCATCTTTGTCAGTGCGGATAAGTTCGATGATTTTAACGCTTTTTCTAAATCTATGCAAGCCGATTTGCGCTAAAAAGACATCTTTTTTGTCTATGCTTACAACAGCCTTATCATCGGCTTCTCTGTCAAGGCGCAAAATGTCGCCTTCTTGTAAATTTAAAAACTCATCGACATTGATAAATGTTTTTCCTAAAAGCACTTCATACACGACCTCAGCGCGTCCGATTAGGGTTTTAAGCTCTTTGTTGCGGCTTTTTTTGGCTGAGGTTTCGCCCATCATTATGTCGCGGTTTGCAAGGCGGCTTAAAACGCTTTCTAAATGCACGACAGGGTAGCAGATATTGACCATACCGCTTGAATTTCCTATGATGATTTCCATTACCACCATAATGACGATTTCATTTTGCGCGACAATCTGCACGACATTTGGGCTACTTTCTTTTGCTTCAACGCTTGGGTAAATTTCAGTTACGGTTGCCCAGCTTTCTTTTAAACGCTGCATAATAATCCGCAAAATGCTATCAAGTAAATTCAGCTCTATGTCGGTAAGCTCGCGCATAGTCTCAAAGCTCTCGCCTTGTCCGCCTAAAAGTCTATCTATCATAGGAAAGGTAATGCTTGGGTTGATTTCTAAAACGCAGTTGCCATCAAGGGGTTTCATCGAAAAGACATTAAAGCTTGTCGGGCTTGGCAAGGACATTAAAAACTCACCATAAGTCATTTGATCGACTGAGTGCAATTTTATCTCCACTATGCTTCTCATCATCGATGAAATTTGAGAGGCTAAATTTCGCGCGAGTTTATCGTGTATGCCTTTGATGGAGCGCAGCTGCTCTTTGCTGACGCGGTTTGGGCGTTTAAAATCATAAACGACTATATTTCGCTCATCGCGTTCAGCCTTAGTGCGCGAAAAGCCGCTGGCTTCATCATCGACTACTTCAAGTAGGGCGTCAATTTCTTCTTGGGATAAAATCTCAGGCACTCATCACCCTTTCTCTTAATTTTCGCAGCAGTTTTTTGTGGATTTGTGAAATTCTGCTTTCGCTGATACCGAGCATTTCGCTGATTTCTTTTAGGTTAAGCTCTTCATAATAATAAAGCTGTATGATAAGCTGTTCTCTTTCTTTTAAGGTTTCTAGCACTTCGCTCACCTTGTCAAGTAAGGCTTGCTTTTCGATTTTTTCAAGGGTGTTGTCTTCTGTGTAGCAATTTACTTGCTCATCCAAAGGTAAGACATAGCTCACGGCGTGGGCTTGACGGACTTCTTTGACTTTTTCTACTTCTAAATTTAGCCTTTGTGCTAGGTATTTATCATCAGGTTCTTCTTCATACTTTTGATAATACTCATCGATGAGCGTGTCTATGTCCTTGATGATTTTGCGGTTGTTGCGACTCATCACATCAAGGCTTCTTAAATAATCAAGCATAGCCCCATAAACACGCTTTTTCACAAAGCCCCAAAAGCTGTTGTTTTGCTCTTTTTCATAACGGCTTGCGAGCTTTATCATCTCTTCAACGCCTATGCTGATTAAATCATTCACATCTATGCTTGACGGCAAGCGTTCTTTAAGGCGAAACGCCAAAGCACGCAGGGCGGGCAAGTAAGACACCACAAGTTCATCTTGCTCTTTTTTAAGAGCCTGTGCGTAGGGATTAAGCGACATTTTTTTTACCATTTTTGCGCCTTTTTTCTTTTGCTTCACTCTTTTTGATTTCTTCTCTTTCTTGTGCTAATGCTTCCATAAGATGGTCTGCTTTATTGACTCTTTTTTCTAAATCAGTTATCAGCACTTCGTTAATCATCTCGTATTCGTCTTTGTTGAAAATGCGTGCAAGGGGCTTGTCCTTGTCGATAAAAGTCATTATAGAAATGTGTATCAGCATATAAAACAAAAAAGTGATAAGCACCGTAAAAACGATAATCTCAAAAGCCCCATCAATGCTGATAACGCTAAAAGTAAGCCCGACAAAAAAGCCACACACCGTGAAAAAGGCGACAAAGTTTTCGGGCATTATCTTTACTTTCATCTAAAATCTCTCCACTACTTTTTTGAAAAAGCCCACTACGCTTTTGCTTGGCATATCATCAAGCTCCCTTTGCTCCAAACGATACAAAAGTTTTGACGCTATCACCTTAAATTCATCGCTCGCGCTTGAATTTTCATCGCTAAAAAGCGTTCTTTTTTTGATACTCGTGCTTATGTCTTTGCTCGTGCTTAAAAAGCCTAAAAATTCTAAATTCAAAGGGTTTTTTATGTTGCTGTCGGCTACTTTTTTTAAATTTTCAAAGACTTTTAAGGCTTCGTTTTCGTTTTTTACTGAATTTAAGAGCAAAAGTAAATTTTCCTTGCTCTTTGAAGTCATTTTTATAGTCGCATACGCATCGGTAATCGCCGCTGGGTCAGGCACAGTAACGATGATTATCTCATCAGCCATTTCCAAAAAATGCGCCGTGTTGCCGCCTATGCCTGCGCCCGTGTCGATGATGAGAAAGTCTAAATTATCCAAAACGCTTGCTTGGTTTAAAAAGCGCTCGTAAATGTTTTTGTCATTATACTTTAAAATTTCATCGCCACTTTCACCGGGGATAAGCCATAAATTCGGCTTTACTTCGATTAAAATATCTTCAAGCGAGCATTCGCCTTTAAGCACTTGAAGCAAGTTTTTTTCAAGGCGCACATTTAAAATCACATCTAAATTCGCTAGCCCTATGTCAGCATCAAAAAGCCCTACCTTGTAGCCATTGTGCGCTAGGACATTGCCTAAATTTGCACTTATCGTGCTTTTGCCAACGCCGCCCTTGCCGCTTGTAACGGCGACAAAATGCGTTTGCTTACTCGCTCTTGTGCTGTTTTGATTCATCAAATTTTTGAGTTTATCGGCTTGGTTACTCATCATTTTTCCTTACAAAGCCCTCTAACACGCACTTTACTAAAAAATCACTGCTTGCAAGCTCTATATCATCAGGCACTTCTTGCCCCACGCTAAAAAAGCTCATCGGCACATTTGTGTCATAAATGAGCGAAAAAATGTTGCCAAAAACTTTGGTTTCATCAAATTTAGTGATGATTAAAGTGTCAATGTCTAAATACTCTTTAAAATTCTTATACACTTCCATTAAATCTTCTAACTTCGTATTTGCCGAAACAACTAAATTCACATCTATGTCGGCGTTTGAGTGCGACAAAAATTCCTTTGTTTTAGCAAGTTTGCTTTGGTCATATTGTGAATTTCCTATGGTATCGACAAGTATCACCTCGCAATAACTCAGTGTTTGTATGGCTTCGTCTAAATCCTTTGGCTCTATACTATCGATAATAGGCAGTTTCATCATCTTTGCATACTGAAAAAGCTGCTCCACAGCACCTATGCGGTAGGTATCAAGCGTGATAATGCCCGTTTTGTAGCGTTTGTCCCCATAAGCATAACGAAAAGCAAGTTTTGCAAGCGTTGTCGTCTTGCCAACGCCCGTTGGTCCCACAAACATCATTATCTTTTGCTTTCTTATCTGCGTTTCTGGGCGGCAGGGCAGCATATTGCGAAGTAGTGAGTAAAAATAACGCGACACGGCATCGGGGTTTGTTTTCATCGATGCGGGCATATTTTCAATAGTCGCTTTCATAATCGCCTGCAAATGTTCATCTTTCATCTTGCTTGCCTTTGCGAGCTTGTAAATGCTAGCAAATTCAGGCGGTATGGTAATGTCGCCCAAATTCGCCTTGTCGTTCCACATCGTGTCGATGAGTATGCTTACCTTTTCGCTGAGCTTGGTGATTTTTTTGTCAAGCATTTCCATTTTTTTGTCATACACGGGCTTTTCAGCCTCATCGCCGCTCATCATTTGTGAGATTTCCTCAGCGGCTTCTGAGAGCTTTTTACCAAAATCTTTCAAACTGCTACTTTGCGGCTCTTTTGGCTGTGCGGCTTGCTCGTAAGCCCTATCTCGAGACGCTTTGGCTCTTTGTGAAAAGTCCAAAACCACATCGTCATCTTTTCGCGAAGAATTTAAATTTGCGTTTAAATTTGGGGCTTTGGCTGAATTTGCGCTTGGCGGGGCTGAGCGGGTTTTAGCAAGATGAGCTTGATAGTCCTTTTCCTCAATCGCAATGATAACCTCATACAAGGGCTTTTGCGTGAGTGTTTTCGCCCGAATTTGCTTTTGAGTAACGAGCATAGCCTCATCGCCGTAATCTTGCTTTATTTTAGGAATGATTTCATCGGTGTTTTCTACCGTGAAAGTGTGAAGTAGCTGTCCCACTAAACTTTCCTTTCTAAAATTTCGCCCAGAGGCAAGATAACGCTTATGCGTTCATTAACGCCTGTGTGTGGCAGGGTGCAAAAGCCGTCATTATGGCACTTTGCGCTAAAATACAACAAATCAATATCAAGCGTTCGCGGCGCGTTTTTAAAACTGCGTTGGCGTTTAAATTTAAGCTCATAATGCAAAAGCACTTTCAGCAAAGCCCTTGCGTGCAACGCACTTTGCACGAAAAGCACGGCGTTGGTAAAATCCCTTTGCCTTTCATAACCAAAAGCCTTATTTATCAGCAAGGACGAGCTTGCAAGCACCTTTATCCTTTTATCATCTATCAGCAAGCGAAAGAGCTTTTTAAGCGTAAATTTTTCGTCATTCATATTGCTTCCAAGTCCTAAAATAGCAAGGTATTTGGCTGAATTTCGCCCCTTTGTGGCAAAGGGATAAAAGCGCATTCTCACAACTTTCCTTGCCCCAGCCACCACCAAAGGCTCGCAAAAGTCCGTAAAATAAGGCTTTTGCTTTGACAATGCCCTTGCATTTTTTGGCACAAGCGCACTTTGCGTGGCTTTGTGTGTCTTTAAAGCCGAATTCATCGCCTTTTTTGACAAGGTTTGTCTCACTTAGCTTTTTTTGCATTTGTCGCCTTGATTTGCTCGATTTGCGTGCAAATTTGCACCACGCCCATTAAGGCTAGATGATACCCAAAGGGACCAAACCCAGACACAAAGCCGCTACAAACAGGCGCGATGAGACTTTTGTGCCTAAATTCCTCGCGTGCAGCTATGTTTGTGATATGCACTTCTATCGTTGGCAAACCCACAGCCGCAATCGCATCGCGCAAAGCCACAGAAGTGTGCGTGTAGCCTGCGGCGTTGATGATGATACCATCTTTTGTGCCAAGGCATTCTTGCACCTTATCAACCAGCTCGCCTTCAAAGTTGCTTTGAAAAAATTCAAGCTCAACGCCTTGTTGCTGACTTGCCGCAAGCTTCATTTGCTCGTGAATGTCCTGCATTTTCATAAGCCCGTAAAGCCCTGTCTCACGGACTCCAAGCATATTTATGTTAGGACCTTGGATAACCATTATTTTCATAAAAAAACCTTTATTTGAAAAAATTTCATAACATTATAGCATTTTAAGCTAAATTTATTATAATTTACGCAGAATTTACTTAAATTTTAAGGAAAGATTATGTTTATCATAAGGGCGCGCTATATTTTTTTGTGTGATGAGCGCTTTACTATACTTGAAAATAAGGCTTTTGTCTTTGATGAGCGCATTTTGGAGTGCGGAGAATTCGAGCTTTTGCGGGACAAATACCCGCAGGCAAAGCTTGTCCAAACTCCGCCCAACTCGCTCATCTTGCCCGCTTTCATCAACACACACACGCATTTAGAATTCAGCGCAAACGCCTATACCTTGCACTATGGCGACTTTTTAGTGTGGCTTAAATCCGTAATGAGCGCGCGCAGTGCTTTGAGCGAGCAGGCAAAAGACGAGCTTATCTTGCGAACCATTCGCACTATGCAGCAAAGCGGCACAGGCACGCTTGGCGAGATTTCAAGCTTTGGCGGCGATTTAAAAGCTTGCGCGAAAAGCTCAGCTCGCATAGTTTTTTTCAACGAGCTTTTGGGCGTAAATTTAGCGCAAAATTCCACAAAACAGGCTGAATTTCTCACTCGCTTTCGCAAAAGCAAGGATTTAGCGCACGAGCGTTTTATCCCCGCCGTGAGTTTGCATAGCACTTACTCTACAAATAGGGCTTTGGCGGAGTTTTTGCTGAATTTAGCGCAAAAAGAAGGCTTGCTTGTCAGCACGCATTTTTTAGAATCCCAGCACGAAAGCGCTTGGCTAAGGCAAGGCAGGGGGAAATTTAAGCAATGGTTGCGCTTTGCAGATGAAAATCCACGCTCAAACTACTCTGTAAAGGACTTTGTAAAACTTTTTAAAGGGCAAAGGACGCTTTTTACGCATTGTGTTTATGCAAAGGACGATGAATTCGCACTTTTTGACAAAAATTTGCACTTTCTCACGCATTGTGCGTTTTCAAACCGCCTTTTAAGCCGAAAAACATTCGATTTAAAGGCAGCTTTGCGCCACAAAATGAGCGTAAATTTAGGCACAGACGGACTTAGCTCAAACATAAGCCTTTCAATGCTCGATGAAATGCGGGCAAACTTGCTGATACACAGCGATTTTAAGGATTTAAGTGAGCTTGCTAAAATTTTGCTTTTAATGGCGACACGAAACGCAGCAAAGGCGTTAAATTTAGAGCTTGGCGAGATAAAAGCGGGGAAAATAGCCGATTTTAGCGTCTTTGAAGTGGGCGATTTGCTTGTAAATGCTGAAAATTCAGCTCACAAAACTCCGCCCAAAAAGGACACAAATTCAAAGGCGCATAAAACCCAAAGCCCAGCAAATCAAAATTTAAGCCAACTGCCCTTGCAGTTTGTCCTAAACGCTCAATTTGCAAGCAAACTTTTCATAGCGGGCAAGCAAATAAATCTTGCAAGATAAATCTAGCCTTGATTTAAGGCATTTTGCAAAGGCTAGCACACAAGCCACAAGCCAAAGCAGGCGGCAAAAAGCGTGGCAAAGGTAAAGATAAGGCTGAATTTAAGGTAGTTTTTAAGGCTAAAATTCACGCCTTTTTGAGCTAAAAGCGCGAGCCACAAAAGCGTGCAAAGCGAGCCTATGGGAGTGAGCTTTGAGCCTATGTTGCAGCCTAGCAAATGCGCATAGATAAAGCTTTCTTTGAAATTTGGCTCGTTTATTAGGCTGAAACCGTTTGAATTTTGAGCCAAATTTGCGAAAAAATCGCTCAGCAACAAATCCCCAAAAAGCACCATAGGCAGGTTGTTAAACACGCTTGAAAAAAGGGCTGAAAGGCTTGCAAGGGCGAAAATGCCTGTGAATTTATCTTGCGAAAGCGTGCTTAAAAGGGCGGTTGAGGCTTCGTTTATGTCAAGTTTGCTCAGCGCAAAAACCACTACAAAAAGCCCAAAAACAAAGATGATAATGCTAAAAGGGGCGTTTTTAAGGGCTGTTGTGGCTTTTTTGGGGGCTTTGCGCCACAAAATGACGAGCAAAAAGAGCGCAAAAACAAGGCAGTTTAGGCTCAAAGGCAGCTTAAATTCACGCGAGATGAAAAAGCTAGCTACGAAAAATGCCAGCAAGGCAAGATAAAAGGCAAAGAATTTGCCCGAAAGTTTTGGTGTGGTGGGCGCGCGAAAGGTTAAATTCGCCCGCAAAGCCTTGCGAAAGACGAGCAAAAAGAGCAAAAGGGCGGTGAGAAAGCCGAGCAAATTTGGCAAAAACAAGGTAGCGGCAAAGTCCGCAAAGCCCAAAGCAAAGTAGTTTGCGGTGATAATGTTGGTAAGATTTGAGATAATCAGGGCGTTTGAGCTGGCATCGCACACGAAAGAAATGGCGAACAAAAAGGCTAAAACCGCGTTTGTATCCACGCTTTTGGCGCGCAAAAACAGCCCTAAAACGAGCGGGGTTAGGATTAAAATCGCTCCGTCATTTGCTAAAACCACGCTACACAAGGCGCACAAAACGCAAAGTGCTATGAAAAGGGCTTTTGCGCTGATGATGAGCGTGTTTGGGGCGTTGTGTGGCGCAAAAAGCGGTGCTTGGCTTAAATTTAATGTCAAATTCGAATTTGACAAATTTTGCGCGTTTGAATTTGGCGTGGTGTTGCTTTGTGGGGCGGTGAAATTTTGGCTAAATTCGCTTACTTTTTGCGAAGTAAAAAGAGTGTTAAAAGCCTTGTTGTCCTGTGAATTTGCGGGCGGAGTGAGTGAGTTTTGGCTTGAATTTAAGGCTAAATTTGAATTTTGCGCTTGGATTTTGGTGGCTTTGTCCTTAAATTTAAGCCTTTGGCAAAGTTTTAGCACAGCAAAAATCAGCCACTCAAAAAAGCCCAAAGCCTGCAAACAAAGGCTTATGATGATGAGCGCGATGAGGGTTAAGCAGCTGTCCCAAATGAGCGAAAATATGAGCTTTAAATCCTGCAAACTCACGAGTTTAAGGGCGATACAAGCTACTGCACCCGCACTTGAAAACACCCAAATTTTAAGCTTAAATGGACGAGTTAAAATCCCCAAAAGCGTGAGTAAAAAGATGATGAGAGCGAGCATTTATTTGTGGCGACCAAGCCTTACAAAATCTTTTTCAAATCATCTAAAAAATCACAAAACAATTTAACTTTATTGCTTGATTCAAAATGGGCATTACTCAAAATATAACAGCCATCAGTATCCACTTCACAAATGGCTCGACCCTTTTTAGCTGGACGAGCAAATGATAAAGTCTCATCTTCATCTAGCGTAATAAAAAAGACCTTAATGTGCTTTGTAAGAGCTGATTCAAGTAGTTTGAGTTTCCAATATCCCGTTTGAGCTATGCGTTCTCGCAAGGTAACCTTACTTGATAGCACAGCGATGATTTTGCATTTTTTTGGCTCAAAGATTACCATATCAACATCAGGCAAGTGCATTCCAAATTCGCCATAATCCACGCAAAGATTGCGTTTGATAATTTCCAAATTTTTGGGTAAATTTTTGCTTTTTTCTAATTTGTTGCCATTGATGATTTCAAGCCCTAAATTTCGCACGCTATCAACGATGATATATTCGATAAGTTTTTCTAAATTTTTACCCTTAAAGGCTCGCCACGATTGCTCGGTGTCGATTATGCCTCTTTGTAAGGCAAATTCTTTGTGTATTTGCTTTGCTTCGTCAAAGATTTCAGAGATATATTTATAGGCTTGTTCGCCGTATTTTTGCTTTTTGATTTCATAAATTTGGATTAAATTTTCGATTGTCATTTTTTCTCCATTATCAAAATATATTCGGTAGGATAGACGAGTTTATCGGTATTTTGAGTTTTTGCAAAACGCCCACTTTTAGCATCTCTTGTTGAAGGAAGCATTTTAGATGGAATTTCTCTGTGGATTATGTCGTGGATTTTAAAGCCTATATTTTGCATTTGTTCGCAAAAAACCTCAGCATTTAAAATATCTACACCCTTAAACTGCGTATTGCCTATGACGATACAAGCCTTGCCTTTGGGCTTTAACACGCGGTGCATTTGCGTGAAAGATTGAAACATATCAGCATAATAGTTTCGCACCTCATCAGCCTTTTTGCCTTTAAGTTGATTGATAATTTGCTCGGCAATAAGGCTTTGCAAGGGCAAATTTGATTTTTGTGTAAAGCTACTGCCGATAAATTTTTGTCTAAATTCGCTTAAATTACGCAAAAATCCTAACCAAAGGCTTGGCAGTTGGTGCAAATCAGCATATTCATAGCTGGTTACATAAGGCGGACTTGTAACGATGAGTTTAGCGCAATTATCCTCAACGCTTAACGCCCTACAATCCGCACAAGATATATTTAAAAACTCATTCACATTCAAGCGCACTTTTTCATCAAGTAAGGCGTTGTATTGTGTGTGTTTTGTAAGCATTTTTTTGGCTTGACTTAAAAACAAAGCATAGCAATCAGCTTCTTTTTTATGTAAATCTCTTGTGGGTTTTATACTTTTTTGCAACCAAATCGAGCAGGTTTTAAGAATTTGGGCAAAAGCTACCAAAAAAAAGTCCCGTAAATCTTTATCAGCGATATTTAAAATGTGAGCGAGAATGTTTGCAAGTTCTTGTTTTTGCTTGGGTTTAAACCAATAATCTATCCTTTCTTGTGCGCTTGTTTCAAAAGATATTTTGTCGCTTATTTCTTCGCAAAATAATGAATTTTTAGCATTTAAGTCAAAGGTAAGTTTGTCAAATTCTTTTTGTAATTTTTTTGTGTCAAGTGGCGTGGCTTTAACTTTGGCGACAAGGTAGGCGATTTCATTTATATCCACGCCTACACATTTACGCTTATTAACAAGGCTTTCAACCATAGTCGTGCCACTACCCATAAAAGGGTCAATCACCAAATCCAAAGGCTCACTATACATTGTAATGAGCCTTGAAGCAAGCTGTGGGATAAATTTTGCTGGATAAGTATAATAACTATGCGTAATGTAAGCGGTGTCTTTTTGACTCTTATCGCTAAATGACCACGAATAATCAACAGCCTTTGTATTAAATAGCTCTAAATTTAGATATTTTGCTTTGTCCGTGCGACTTGTCAGGCTTAAATTTAAAGGCTTTGCTTGTGTTGTTTGTTTTGAAAATGCCTTGCTCATTACTTCCCTTAAAATTTCACTCATTATATCACACTTTGCTTAACCAGCACAAACTTACTCCCAAGCACCCAAAGCACAAGCCCTAGCACCGCCACAGCCCCTAAAAACAAATACGCGCTAAAATATCCATAAAATTCAGCAAAATACCCACCCACAGCACCGCTTAAAGCCCCGCCAAGCCCACCACAAGTCAGCACAAAAGCCAAAGCCGCGTTGATATGCCCGCTGCCACGCAAGCTCATCGCCACTACGATAGGAACGACAACGCCACTCACACCAGCCCCTACGCCGTCTAAAAGCTGAGTAAGCACCATACCGCCGATATCAGCGAAATTTGCCGCTATAAAAGCCCGAACGATAAGGGCGAAAAAGCAGGCAAAAAAGAGCCAAAAGTAGATTTTGCCAGCGTTTAATGCGCCTTTGTCCCTTGATTTTCGCGGGCTTTTTTCGCTCACCAAACGCCCGCAAACAAAAGCCACGAGTATCATCGTGCTTTGAGCGATGATGATGGTAGCCGCTGCGTAAGCTCCACTTGAATCAACCCCCATAGCGTGCGCCCTTTGACTAAGAAGTGGCAGCATTGCGGCGTTGCTTAAATGAAAGCAAAACATTGTAAGACAAAGCACAAGCACCCTTTTGTCCGCAAACAACGCCCACACACTCACGCTTTGCGCCTTTGTGCTGTGAATTTCTCCGCGCGCTACGGTGTCATCAATGGTGTCTTTTTTGATGAAAGAAAGCACTATCAAAGACACGCCACCAAGTGCTGCGGTGATGAAAAAAATGCTCGCAATCCCAAAATAAAAGGCAAAGACAAAGCCAAGTGTCGCGCCAAAGACGGTGCCAGCGTGTTTGTAGGCTTCATTTCGCGCACATTGTAGCGCATAGCCTTGCACGCCCATAATCCCAAGCGTAAGCGCGGCAAAGGCTGGGGCGAGAAAAACCCCGCTTAAAGCCGCGAAAATTTGCGCTAAAAGCGTGAAAATGAAAGATGGAAAAAAGTAGTTAAACACGCAAGCAAGCACGATAAGAGTGATAAGAAAGGCGATGAGTTCTTTTTTGCGCGTGGTTTTATCAACTAAAATTCCGCAAGGCACGCCAAAAACAAGCGCGGCGATATGCGAAAGCGTGCCGATGAGTCCTATTTGCGCTTCGCCAAAGCCATTTTGCAACAAAAACACGCCCAAAAAAGGTCCCAAGCCATCGCGCACATCAGCGACAAAGAAATTCAGCCAAGCCAAAAGATTTGCAGCACTCATCAGCACGCCTTTGTGAATTTAAAGGCATTTTTAAGGATTGCTAAATTTTTAAGCCTTTTTGCTTGCCCTTGCTTTGACGGATTTGCTTTGTGGCTAAATTTAAGCAAAAAACGCCCTTTTTTCATCAAACTTGCCTTGTTTGTCAATTATAACTCACGCAAGGTTCATTTGCCTTGCAACTCTTTGTAAAGTTTTTCAGCCCTTTTTAGCTCTTGTGTGCTGCGAAATTCGCGCTCGGCGATTTTGTTTTTTGTTTAGGGCTTGCTCGTTTTGATAAATTTGTGCGAGCAAGTCTTTTACTTGCTTTTCATCGTTTTGAGCTTTGGCGTGGTAGAATTTCACTTGTGTAATTCTTTTTTGAAGCTCTAATTCCTCGCGCTCGTCTTTGAATTTTTGTAAATCCTTGTGTAAATCTTTGCGCAACGCCATTTCAACTTGCAAGGCTTTTATTTGTGCGTTTTGACTCGCACTTGCAAAGATTTCAGGCGCGATGCCTTTGATATGGGGCAACTCGCCGTGAGCAAAACCCTGCCCTTGCTTAGCCTTTAAGTGCGGCTTTTCGTGTGGCGCAAAATCTAACTCGTGCGGCGGCTTTGCCAAAGCATTTTGAGCTAAAAGCACGCTACAAAGTGCTACCAAGCTAAAAAAGCCTTTGATATTTTGTGTTTTCATTTTTGTCCTTTTTGTGAGAATTTGAATGAATTTTAGCATAAATTTAACAAATTTTAGCTAAAAATTTAAATTCTAGCCCAAATTTTAAATGAATTTTCATCAAAATCAAATTAAAGTTTGACTGAAATTTGAGCAAATTTACGCCAAAAGCAAGCACGCTACACACAAAAGCGTGCGAGAAATCCTAAACCGCCTTTTTGCGCTATTTTTGCTTTGCAAGCAAATCACGGATTTCTGTTAAAAGCACTATGTCTTCTGGCTTTGTAGCGGGCGTGGCTGGGGCTTCTTCTTCTTTGCGTTTAAGCCGCTCAAAAAGCTTCACTACCACAAAAATCGTAAAGGCGATGATGATGAAATCGATGATAGTTTGGATAAAAGCGCCGTATTTGATTTGCGCTTCGCCTATGGTGATGGCAAGCTGGCTGAAATCAACCCCGCCCATAAAAATGCCCACAAAGGGCATTAGCACATCATTGACAAGGCTTGATACTATCTTGCCAAAAGCTGCCCCGATGATGACGCCCACAGCCATATCCACGACATTGCCGCGTGATATGAACTTCTTAAAATCCCCCAAGCCCTTGCCGAGCTTGCTTTCGCCTAATCCCTTGCCAAGTTTTGACAAATTCTCGCTAGCGATATTTTTCATTTTTGTCCTTTTTGTGAGAATTTGAGTGAATTTTAGCATAAATTTAACAAATTTCATTATCTTTGCCCGTGATTTGCAAAAATTGTTAAATTTCAACAAAAAACAAACACTTTGAAACGAAAGATTGACTAAATTTGACTAAAATTCACACGCAAAATTGCAAATTTTACACATAAGGATACACGATGAAAGAGGTTTTACACGCCTTTGGTAGCCTGAAAATCAGCGTTGTGCTGTTTTTAATCTTCGCGTTTTTCTGCGCTATCGCAACCTTTATAGAGAGTGCTTATAGCACCAGCACGGCTTGGGCTATGGTTTATGGGACGGCTTATTTTGGCTTTGTCCAGCTTATTTTGGGGCTGAATTTAGCCTGTGCGATTTACAGATACAAGATGATAAACCGCTCAAAGCTACCGCTGCTTACCTTTCACCTGTCGTTTTTGCTTATCCTTGTGGGTGCGGCGATGACGCGCTACTTGGGCTATGATGGCAACTTACACATAAGAGAGCAAAGCGCTAACGCTAGCGTAGTAAGCTCAAAGTCCTATGTGAAATTCGCCGCTTTAAGTGGAGAGAAAACCTACACGCAAAGTTTGGGCGAAGATGTGGCTTTGCTGCCCTTTGCAAATAGCTTTGATATGAAACTCAAAATAGACGATGAAACAGCGCATTTAAAATACAAAAATTTGCTTCTTGATGTGGAGGAAAGCTATGTCAATGACACACAAAGCCCGCCGCTTTTGGTGCTGATGATAAACACCCCGCAAGATGGTGCAAACGAGCTTGTGCTGGGCGAGGGCGACACTATCAACATAAACGGCATTAACTTTGCCTTTTTAAACGACAACGCCCCAAAGCCTTTTATCAAAATCGACAAGAATTTGCAAGTGATTTCAAGCGAGAATTTAAATTTTATGTCTATGGCTAGCGGAGAAAACGCTACTTTAAAGGCTCACACAAGCGCCGATGCTGCTGAAAAGAGACTTTACACGGCGGCAAATATGAATTTTGTCGTTAAATTCGCGTCCTTAAACGGCAAGATAGAATACAAAGGCAAAAACCGCCCCCAAGATGAAAACTTTTTCAAATGGCTCATCAGCCTAATAATGGGCGATGAAAAGCTAAAATTAAGCCAAAACGCCGTTAATGGCTTGCAAGTGAGTTTAGAATTTAAGGGGCAAAGCAAGGACATAACGCTTTTTGAATACGCTAACCCCACGCCTGTCGATGTGGGCGGGCAGCTCTTTTTTGTTTCTTATAGCCCTGTGAGCCTTGACTTGCCTTTTGAGCTTTATTTGAAAGACTTTGTGATGGACAGATACCCCGGCTCAAACTCGCCAAGCTCTTATGCAAGCGAAGTTGAAGTAAGAGATGGCGATACGAAGTTTGACTACCGCATTTTTATGAACAATGTGCTTGATTATCGTGGCTATCGCTTTTATCAAAGCTCTTATGATAGAGACGAAAAAGGCACGATTTTATCGGTAAATAAAGACCCCGGCAAGATTCCGACCTACATAGGCTACTTTTTGCTGATAGTGGGAATGTTTTTCAGCCTTTTAAATCCAAAATCCCGCTTTCGTGTCCTTTCAAAGCTCATCAACCAAGACGCGCTTAAAGCCACTACGGCTGTGCTTTTTACGCTCGGCTTTTTTGTGGCAACGCCAAATTTATGGGCAAATGAAACAAATACAAGCACAAATTCAGCTTTAAATTCAAAAGAAAGCGTAAATTCTAGTGCGAATTCAGCCCAAAATTCAGCCACAGCTGAGAATTTAAGCACAAATTCAAGCCAAAATCCGCACTTAGGCACAAGCCGCGCTAAAATGCCAGCTTTTAGCAAAGAACACAGCCAAAAGCTTGCTAGCCTTGTGGTGCAAAAGCAAGGCGGCAGAATGACTCCGCTTGACACCTTAGCGGGCGAAATTTTGGAAAAACTTTACAAAAGCAGGACTTATCAAGGGCAAGATGCCAGCGGCGTGGTGATTTCTATGTTTATGTTTAAGCAATGGTGGGCTTTTGAACCCATTATCATTATGCCAAAAAACAGCGGTGTCAATGCTGAATTTGCTAAAATTTTAGGGCTAAATGCCCCGCAAAAATACATTCGCTATGCGGATTTTTTCGATGAAAATGACAATTATAAATTGCAAAAATATGTAGAAAACGCAAACCGCAAAAACCCTAACGCGCGCGGAGTTTTTGACAAAGAGCTTATCAAACTTGATGAGCGGGCAAATATCTTAAATTTAGTGCTTGGCGGGGATTTGCTGAAAATCTTTCCTTTGCAAAGCAAGCAGGACAATCTTTGGCTTGCCCCAAATCAGCTTGATGAGGCGAGCAAAATGGGCTTGATAAATCAAGCAGAGGGCGAAGAAGTGGCGTTTTTGTTTGGCAACTACATAAACGCTAGCGTTTTGGGCTTGATAGAGGGCAATTACAGTAAGGCAGATGAGATTTTGCAAAGGATTAAGGATTATCAACGCAAGTATGGCGAGGACATTATGCCTAGTCAAAGTAAGATAAATGCCGAAATTTTCTCAAATTCAGCGCAAATTTTTGTCAAACTTATGCCTATTTACTTGCTTGCGGGCATTTTGCTTTTGTGTTTGGTGCTTTACAAAATGCTACGCCCAAGCGCAAATATCCACATAGCCTTTAAATTCGTCTATGTGCTGACGATTTTTGCCTTTGTTGCCCTTACTGCTGGGCTTTGCTTGCGTGGCTATTTGGCTGAGCGCGCCCCGTGGAGCAACGCTTATGAGAGTATGATTTATATCGCTTGGGCTTTGGGGCTTTGCGGGATTTTATTTTCACGCAAAAGCCCGCTGGCACTTTCTCTTACTTCCATACTCGCTGGGCTTGTGCTGTGGGTAGCGCATTTGGGCGAAATGGACCCGCAAATCACAAATTTAGTGCCTGTTTTGGATAGCTATTGGCTCAGCATTCACGTGTCTGTGATAACGGCTAGTTATGGATTTTTGGGGCTTTGCACCTTGCTTGGCGTTTTCGTGCTGGTGCTTTTGTGCTTTATGAAAAAAGACGGCAAATACAACACAAATTTAGCCCGCAACATAACAGAAGCCACGCGTATCAACGAAATGGCGATGATTTTGGGGCTTATGCTGCTTACTATCGGCAACTTTTTGGGCGCGATTTGGGCAAATGAGAGCTGGGGGCGGTATTGGAGCTGGGATTCAAAAGAAAGCTGGTCGCTTATAAGCATACTCATCTACGCAGCCGTGCTGCACATAAGGCTTATACCGAGTTTGTCAAATCAATACACCTTCGCGGTGGCGTCAATGTTTTCGTATTGGAGCATTGTGATGACTTATTTTGGCGTGAATTATTTTCTCGTGGGTATGCACTCGTATGCAGCAGGGGACGCGGCAAAAATTCCAAATTTTGTGTTGTATATCTTTATTGTAATGCTAATTTTGGCTATAATAAGCTTTTTTAAGCGTCAATTTGCAAAAAAATTGTAAGGATAAAAGATGAATACAAGCATTGTTATCGTGCTTTTTGCGGTGCTTTTTGTAGCTTTGATAGGCGTTGTTCTTATGCTGAGTTTGAGCAAAAAGGGCGCGAGCGAAAAAAAAGAGACAAAGCCACGAACCTTGCAGGATTTTATCGCTGAGGGCAGAGTGTTTAGCGGAACAAATTTGCAAACGCTCATTGAGGAATTTTTGCAAAGCCAAAAGCTGCCCTTTCGTCAAGATGACACGCTCAGCAGCGAGGCTAAACAAAAGCTTGAATTTGTGCGTGCTGTGGCGAGCAACAAAAACGCTAACGCTAAGCATATCTCTTTTTTAAACAGAGAATTAGTCAAAAAATATGGCACTTACAAGGCTGACATTGAGTCTTATGAAAAAATAGGGCTTGAAGAGCGCAAAAACAAATAACAAAGGCAAAGCGTGAATTTAGTAGTGGTTGAAGATGACATAAATATGCGAAAGTCCCTTGAAATCGCTTTGAGCGAGTATGAGGAATTTCACATTACTTCTTACAAATCCGCCACAGAGGCACTTAAAAAGCTTGATGATGAAGTGGATTTAATCATCACGGACATAAATATGCCGGGCATTGACGGGATAGAATTTGTCAAGCAGTGCGGCAACAAGTATGATTTCATCATCATCACGGGCAACGCCACACTCAACCGCGCCATCGAAGCGGTGCGGCTTGGTGTAAAAGACTTTCTCACAAAGCCTTTTGACATAAGCACGCTTGTTACCGCCATAAAACGCGTGAAAATCATACGCGAAAAGACCGCACACAAGGGCAAAAACGACAAAAAAGACAAGGCAAACAGCGAGTTTTTCGCAAGCTCGCCCGCCTTGCAAAAAACGCTTGATTTGAGCCTAAAAGCCGCAAAAACCGATGCGAGCGTTATGCTTTTTGGCGAAAGTGGCGTGGGTAAAGAATTAGTAGCGAATTTCATACACCGCAACTCAAAACGCGCTCAAAAGCCCTTTGTCGCCATAAATATGGCAGCAATCCCCGCAAATCTCATCGAAAGCGAGCTTTTTGGCTTTGAAAAGGGCGCATTTACAGACGCAAACGCCACTAAAATCGGACTTTTCGAGCTGGCAAATGACGGCACGCTTTTTTTGGACGAAATCGGCGAAATGCCCTTTGAAATTCAAGCAAAACTCTTGCGAGCCTTGCAAGAGCGCGAAATTTCAAGGCTTGGCGGCACAAAGCCCATCAAAATCAATGTTCGCATAGTGTGCGCCACAAACGCTAACATAGAGAAAAAAATCGAAAACAACGAGTTTAGAAACGACTTATACTACCGCTTAAACACTATCCCCATAAAAATCCCGCCGCTTAAACAGCGCAAAGAAGAGATTTTAGGCATAGCCGAGCAGGTTTTAAAGGACACTTGCAAAGAATACGAGTTAGAAAGCAAAACGCTCAGCAAGGACGCTCAAAATGCGCTTTTGGATTATGATTATCCGGGCAACATTAGAGAGCTTATTTCTATCGTTCAGCGCGCTTGCATTTTGAGCGAAAATGCGCAAATTTCAAGCGATGATTTGTTTTTAGACAGCAGGGTAAAGCGTGAAATTCCCATACTTGAAAAAGAGTTGATTATAGAAGTTTTAAGCGAGTGTAAAAACGATTTGAAAAAATCCGCCGCAATGCTTGGAATGAACGAAACAACGCTTAAAGAAAAAATGCAAAGGTATGATTTGGTGTATTAGCCTAAATGCTTGTGAATTTATGTGATTATAAGTAAATTTAAGGCGCAAAAAGGCAGTAAAAAGCGGCTTTAAAGCCGTAAAAATAAGTGAAATTTAAATGATAAAACTTAAAGCGCGCAAAAAGCAAGTGAAATTTAAAGCAACAAAAGCTAGCACAAAGGCAAAAAATGACTGAAATTTTAAAACTTTCTTTAAATGATTTTTTCACTAAAAAATTCCTCAATTTCGCGCTTTTGCCGCTTGCTTTTAGCCTTGTGCTTTTTGGGGTTTTGGCTTATTTTGGCTTTGGGGCGCTTTTGGGCTTTTTTGATGAGCTTTTTGGCGGCGACCCTGCTGCATCGTGGTTTGCCTTTGTTTATAGCCTAGCTTTTGTGCAAATTCTCATCGCCGTTTTGAGCTTTTTGTCCGCTTCTTTTGTGGTTGTCTTTGCTTCTGTTTTTTTGGCGATTTTTGTAGTGAGCTTTCTCACGCCCTTTATTTGCAAGGCTATTGATGAAAAGTATTATCACCACGCCCCAAAAGACAGCGTCTCAACCCTTGTCATTTTAGGCAAAACCCTGTGGATACTTTGCAAATTCGCCCTTTTCTTTGCTTTGGCTACCCTGCTTTTGCTCGTGCCTTTTGTGAATTTTTTGGTGTATTATGTGGCGGTGTATTATCTTTTTCACAAACTTTTGCTTTTAGATGTGGCAAGCAGCGTTCTTTCAAAGGACGAATTTACGAACTTTTACGCTAAAAGCTCGCCTTTGGAGTTTAAATTCGCCACGCTTTGCTTTTATTTGCTTGCCTTTGTGCCTTTGGCTGGGCTTTTCTTGCAAGTGTTTTTCGTCATCTTTTTAACTCATCTTTTTTATCAAAATGCGCTGAATTTACGCCCAAAAATTTAGGGCTTTTGACGATATGTTTGTCATTGCGAGCCAAGCGGATAAATTTCGCTCGGCGTGGCAATCCATAAATTTAAGCAAACTTTACCACAAAAATTCAAGCAAATCCCTAAATTTTGTCATACCAACTCATCTTGTCATACTGACTTGTCTTTGTCATACTTTGCCATTTCTTGTCATACTGAGCGAAGCGAAGTATCCATAAATTTAAAGTGCAAAGTTGCGCTTTAAAAGCGTGGATTTTTTGCTCGCAAAGCTCACTCAAAATGACAAAGTCCTTGTCATACCGACTTTTTTGCCGTCATACCGATAATTTTTGTTATACTGACTTATTAGCTGTCATACTGAGCGAAGCGAAGTATCCATAAATTTAAAGCGTTTTAAAAGACTTTTGAAAGTTTTTCAGCTAAATCGCCGTTTAAGGCAAATTCACCCAAAATCAAAGTAGAATTTAAGCGTAAATTTAAATGATAAAAATTCAAGCGTTGAGACAAAATTTTAAAGTAAATTTATGAAAATTTACTTTAAAAGTTAAAGGCAAAATTTACATTTTGCCTTTAAACAAACGCTATTTAGCGCAAAGCACGGCTTGGACTTCATTTTCAATCTCTATGATTTGGCTTTCTTCTTTGATGATATCTTGTATGATGACATCATCGTTAAAGATAAGCGGTGTGTTGATGAGCGTTAGTGCTGTTTGAGCAAGCTCTTGCATACACCTTACGCTTTCTTGCTCGTCATTGTCCCACTCTAAGATATTTGCACCTTTTTTGTTAAATATATGCTCCACCAAGAAAATTCGGGTATTTAGCTCTGCATCGACATTAAAGAGTGTCATTGTATGCTCTTTCATCTTATCAGACACTTGTCCCCACAACTGCTTTTCAGTTTTGATATGTCCGCAAACAGAATCCACAGCAGCAAAGCAACTCGTCTCTTCATACTTCTTGCTTCTAGCATTTTTTGCCCAAACAAATCCTGTGATAGCGATGACAAGGGCTGCTGCTATGCCGCCCAAAAGTGCAGCACCACCAGCTGCGCCTAAACCACCTTGTATATGTGAGCCACCGCCCAGCCAAGTTAAGAAATTGTGAGTGGCTGAAACTTTAAGTGCGTTTGTAGTTGTGTCTATGGGCGTGATATCCGCAAGCCAAACCACTCCAAAAATCCCAACCGCAGCAAAAGTTCCGCCCAAAGCACAAACAGCTAATTTGTCAAACGCGCTTGATGAGCTGATATGGCTTTCGTGCATTTTGCCTATTTTATGCAAATTTGCACCTTTACGCACGCTTATAGGACGCTTTTGTTCTTTTATGCCCAGCTTGTCAAGTAGCTTGTGGTATTTGGTCAAGGTGTTTGTGATAACAAATTTTTTCAGCTTGTTATCCCAACCGACATACTTTTGCGCTTTCTCTTTATAGGTGTCAAGACGAGACTCAGAAAAATCCAACTTGCGTTTGAACCGCTCGCGGTAAGAAACCACAGCCTTTGTGTCCTTAAACGCATCACAGCCTTTTTTAAGCCCAAATGCAGTAAGCACACCAACTCCTACCCAACCTAAAACAGGTATCAACGAAAATGCCATTTTGTATCCTTTCTTTGCTTTTCGCAAATAAATTTGTATTTCAAACACTCATCAATGCTACAATGGCAAACTTGGCATCATAAGTGTAGAAATCATCTTAAATAAATGTTTAAATTCACTTAAACACTTATCAACTCTACTCTACCGCAGGGCGTTTGGCGTAAATTTTGCGTTTGTTGCGCCTAAATTTAAGCACGAACTCCCTTTCCCTTGTCAAAGTCTTTAAGCTAGGCTGTTTGGCTATGCTTTTGCAGTAGCCTTGCATTTGTGCGAGCGAAACTCAAAGGCTTGTTTGTGTGTGTTTTATAAATCTCGCACCTCCTTTACGGCTAAATTTTTCAAAAATTTTAAACAAAAATACGAGCGTTGCTTTCCTTGCACAACGCAAGATATGAAATGTCCTTTTGATACAACAAATGATAAATCTTTGACAATGGTAAATTCAAGGTATTTTTGGGTAAAGATTTTAAAAAGCTGAATTTTTGAGCGTAGAAAAGTGTTTGATACTTTATAAAAGCGTGCGACAACGAGAGAGAGAGAGAGAGAGAGAGAGAGAGAGAAATTCCCCACTCACAAACACTGCTTTATCTTGTGTTTTGTTTGCTGCACTAATGCTTGCAAAGTCTCTAACACTTGCTTTCAATGCCTTATCCTTTCTAAATCGCTGATTTGTTTATCAACAATTTGAGATTTGTTTTTTTTGTAAGTAGGATTATATCACTTTTAAGCTTAAAAATTTCTTAACTTTTGATTTAAGATTGCAAAAAATATAAATTTTTATCAAGGCTTTGCAAATTCAGCGTTTGAGCTTTTTAGGGCGCATTTTAGCGTGAGTCATTTGCTTGAAATCGCCGAAATTTTAGAAGTCGATGTGAGAGAATTTTTCAAAGAGCTGTGAAAAGCTGAGTTAAACCAAAAACCCAAACCACAAGCCCTTTATCAGCTATGTTGTGCTTGTATAAATAAGGGCGCAAAAGTTTTGCTATCCTTGCCTTTGGCTTTTTTAGCAAGTGTTTTTCATCATCTTTAACTCATCTTTTTTATCAAAATACGCTGAATTTAAAGCTAAAATTTAAAATTTAGCTCAAATTCAGCACGGATTATGCCTTTTTGATGATGATTTGATTTTTATCAGCATCTATGAGTATGCTCTCATCGCTTTTTAGCTCATCATTCAGTATCATATCGCTGAGTTTGTCCTCTATCATATCATAAATAGCGCGTTTTAAAGGGCGCGCCCCAAAGTCCTCATCAAAGCCCTCTTTGGCGATGAGCAGTGCGGCGTTTTCGCTAAGCTCTGCCTTTATGCCCTTGTTTGCAAGGCTAGCTTGCAAGTCTTTGAAAAGTAACTTCACTATCTCAAAGGCTTCGTCCTGCCCGAGTGGGTTAAAAGTGATGATATCATCAAGGCGGTTTAAAAATTCAGGCTTGAAAAAGCTTTTAAGCTCCTTTTTTACCGCCTCTTCTTGCTCCTTGCCCTTTAAATTTACAATGGCATTTGATGCTATGTTTGAGGTTAAGATGATAATCGTGTTTTTAAAATCCACCGTAACGCCCTTGCTGTCAGTCGCCCTGCCATCATCTAAAATCCCCAAAAGCACATTAAAGACATCTTGATGAGCCTTTTCTACCTCATCAAAAAGCACCACGCTGTAAGGCTTGCGGCGCACTTTTTCGGTAAGCTCGCCGCCTTCTTCGTGTCCCACATAGCCCGGAGGCGCACCCAAAAGCCTTGAAACGCTGTGTTTTTCCATAAATTCACTCATATCAAAGCGAATCATCGCGCCCTCATCATCAAACAAAAATTTAGCCAAAGCCTTAGCAGACTGCGTTTTGCCAACGCCTGTTGGTCCTAAAAACAAAAAACTTCCTATGGGCTTGTTGCTGTCATTTAGCCCTGCTTTGTTGCGTTTTATGGCGCGTGCTAGGGCTTTCATCGCCTTGTCCTGCCCGATGACACTTTGCTTTAAATGTTCCTCAACCTGCAAAAACTTTTGCTTTTCGCTAGTAAGCATTTTTTGCACGCTAATGCCCGTCCATTTGCTTAAAATTCCAGCGACTAAATCCTCATCGACTTGATTTTTAAGCAAAACGCCAGCTTCGCTCATTTTGCGCCATTTTTCATCGTTTTCATCAAGCTCTTTTTCAAGGCTTGGGATTTTGCCATACTCAATCTCAGCCGCCCTTTGAAACTCGCCCTTGCTTTTGGCTAAATTCGCCTCATTTTTCAGGCTGTCAATCTCTTTTTTCTTTTCATTTATGGCGTTAAATACGGCTTTTTCGTTTTCAAAGCGTGAATTCAGCTCGCTTTGCTTTTCTTTTAAATTCGCTAGTTCCTTTTCTATCTCGGCAAGGCGTTTTTCGTTGCTCTCATTTTGCTCCATTTTCAAGGCTTCATTTTCCACTTGCAAGGTTTCAATGTCCTTTTTTACCTTACGAAGTGAGCTTGGCTCGCTTTCTATTTGCATTTTAAGCTCGGCTGCGGCTTCATCGATTAAGTCTATGGCTTTATCGGGCAAAAATCTATCGCTTATGTAGCGTTTGCTGAGCTTTGCCGCCGCCACAAGCGCGCTATCGTTTATGCGGACATTGTGATGAATTTCAAGCTTTTCTTTTATGCCCCTAAGCATTGCTAATGCTTCATTTACGCTTGGTTCATTGACGCTTACGGGCTGAAAACGGCGTTGTAAAGCTGCGTCTTTTTCAAAGTATTTGCGGTATTCTTTAAGCGTTGTCGCGCCTATGGTGTGTAGCTCGCCGCGCGCTAGGGCTGGCTTTAAGATATTTGCTGCGTCCATTGAGCCTTCGCTTGCGCCCGCACCAACAATAGTGTGAATTTCATCGATAAACAAAATGATATTTTCATTTTTTATCACTTCATTCACCACAGCTTTAAGTCTGTCCTCAAACTCGCCCCTATACTTTGCGCCTGCGATTAAAGCGCTCATATCAAGGGCGATGACTCTTTTGTTTTGCAGTGAAGTTGGCACATCTTTTTTGACTATGCGCCCAGCTAATGCCTCGACAATAGCCGTTTTGCCAACGCCCGGTTCGCCGAGTAAAATGGGGTTGTTTTTGGTTTTGCGTATGAGAATTTGCATTAGCCTTTCTATTTCTTCTTCTCTACCGATGACGGGGTCAAGCTTGCCCTCACTTGCCTTTGCGCTTAAATCAATGCCAAATTTTTTTAAGCTATCAAGGGTTTCATCGCCCGTTTTACTCTCTATCTTGCGCCCTGCTCGCAAGGACTCAATCTCTTTTTTAAACTCGCTCAAATCCAAAAATTTAGCCAAAATGTCCTTTATAGGCGCTTGCGTGCTGGCTGATAAAAGCCAAGTATCCACAGCTAAAAAGCTGTCTCCATTTGCGCTCATCAATCCTTTCGCGCTTTCAAGCGAGTTGATGAAATCACTCCCCAAACGCACGCTTTCGTGGCTTACATTTGAGCTTGTTGGAAGTTTTGCTATCTTGCTTTTGATTTCAAGCTCCACAGCCTCTTTTGAAACGCTCATTTTGTTGAAAATTTGATTTAAAAGGCTTGTGCTATCCACGCTTAAAGCCCAAAAAAGGTGCAGCGGGGTTATTTCGCTGTTTTTAGAATGTATGGCTAAACTCGCCGCACTTTCGACATTTGAAAGCATAGAGTCGGTTAAAAAATCTTGTAAATTTGCCATTTTTCGTCCTTTGTGTTGAATTTTGCTTAAAATTCTCTCTTTTTGTGAGGAATTTTAACCTATATCGGTTAATCATTTTAAACCTTTATACAAATGACATTATATAATTTTAGTGAGTTAATGTCAAGTTTTTTAAACAAAAATTTTAAACTTTACGCAAAATGCTTAAATTTAGGGCATTGTCGTTGAATTTAAAAAAGAGTTTTTGAAAGAAAAGGATAGAATTTAAAAAACAAAGCCCAAACAAAGCCCCGATTTACAGAGCTTTGTTTGGAAGATACACAGGCGAAGTTGTGCTAAAATTTGCCTTTCAAAGCGGGCAAATCTCACACATACCCAAGTGCAGCGGCGAAAATGTATCCAAAGATACAAGAAGTGATGACACCGACAAGCCCCGGGATAATAAAGCTGTGGTTGATGACGAATTTACCGATACGCGTTGTGCCTGAGCGGTCAAATTGTATGGTCGCAAGGTCGCTTGGGTAAGTCGGCAAGATATAATAACCATAGCAAGCAGCCGCAAAAGCCACGATGATGCCCGGGCTTACGCCTACGCCCAAAGCCACAGGCACGAAAGCTATGAGCGCTGCGGCTTGTGAATTGACAAATTTAGAAATCAAAAGCAACATTACAGCATAAGTCCAAGGATGCTCTTGCACCACGCCACCAAGGGCGAGTTTAAGCATAGGAATATGCACAGCAAACATAGAATCAGCCATCCACGAGATACCAAACACCGCTACCATCGCTATCATACCTGATTTGAAAATCGCGTTTGAGCCGATTTCGCTTACTTTAACCTTAGTAAAGATAACCAAAACAGCACCCGCCATCAGCATAAACATTTGTATCACAGCCACCATAGACATAGGCTTCATCTCGCCTTTGCCGTTGTCAAAGGCTGGACGCAACTCTGGGAAAGCGCCCAAAATCGCCACCAAAGCAATAGAACCCAAAAATATCCACATAGCAGCCCACTCAATAGCTGGCAACTTCACGCCCAAAAGCGTTTTGTTTTCGCCATAAACATACTCTTTGAATTTTGGGTCTTTGAGCTTTTCTTGGAATTCAGGGTCCTTGTCTAAGTCCTTACCCCGAAACCACGAGTAAATGCCCACAGCCAAAACGCCCAAAGCACCGCTTGGAATGGTGATTTGTAGCAAATTTATGTAGCCATCAAAGCCCTCCATATGTGGCACGCCTTCTTTTAAAAGCATAGCCGTTAGAGTTACCACAGCCACGCTCACAGGCGAGCAGATGATACCCATTTGTGATGAGATAGACGAAGCTGCCATAGGGCGTTCGGGGCGAATGCCGTTTTTGATGGCTATGTCGTAGATGATAGGCATCATCGTATAAACCACATGCCCCGTGCCGCAAAGTATGGTGAGAAACCAAGTAACAAAGGGCGCGAGTATAGTCAAAAACTTTGGATTTCGCCTTAAAATGCGCTCCGCAATTTGCAGCATCACATCAAGCCCGCCACTAGCAAGCAGTGTAGCACTAGCCGTTACCACGCAAAGTATGGTGAAAATGACATCGGTGCTAGGCTTGCCGGGTTTGACATTGAAACCAAACACAAGCACAAACATACCGATACCGCCGAGTAGCCCAAGCGCGATACCGCCTTTTCTTGCCCCGTAAAAGAGACAAATCAGCACGATGATAAGCTGTATAACAAACTGCTTGCCATCGCTTAATGAAGTCAAAAACTCCATAAATTCTCCTTTAATGTAAAATAGTGCGTTTATTTTAACTCAAATTTTGTTAAATTTTTCTAAAAATAAAGCAAAAGTTAATAAAATTTGCGTTTTTTTTTTTGAATTTTTTGCGCCAAAGGGGGCGGAATTTAGGGCATTTCTAAAACAATGCTTAAAGTGTAAATGAAATAAAACATATTTGAAAAAGTTGCGTGCGGAATTTGAGTGGAAGCGTTGAATTTCTTGTGTTTTGAAAAAACTTGTTTAGAAAATTTGTGCGGAAAACTTGCACGAAATTTGTGTAAAAGCTGTGAATTTATCGTGCTTTGAAAAAGATGAATTCGCTTTAAATTCAACGCCTTTTCGCAAAATTTCACAAAAAAGCGTTGAATTTTAGCATTTTAACTCGCCCAAATTCAAAAAATTTGGGCGCAAAGGCTATTTGATAACACCACAAGCCATTCTCGCACCGCCACCGCCAAGTGCGGCTGGATGGTCGCTGTGATTGTCTCCACCGAAGTGAATCATCAAAGAGTGTTTTTTAAGCTCACTCAAAGCCTTGATTTTAGGGGCTAGCACGGGGCTGTTTGCGTTGCCGTCCTTATCCACATACAAGGCTGGCAAATCGCCCTTGTGTCCGTTGTCGTCCCAAGGTAGAGAGTGGTTTGTAGTCTTTTCTGGGTCCCAGTGTCCGCCCGCTTTCATTCCCAAACCCTTGTCAGTCTTGCCACAATCGGCATTTTCGTGGATATGAAAGCCGTGAAGTCCAGCCTCCAAGCCTTTAAGATTTGGGAAAAATGCCACGCCATAAGGGGTTTGCACCGCGACAATCTCGCCCGCATCCTTGTTTTTCTTTTGGTCTAAAATTTGCATTTTGATGACCAAATGTTCGGCTGATTTGGGGTTAAAAACCTCGTTGTTAGCCCCAAAAAGCAACGCTGTCAAAGCCATAGAGCCTAAAAGTATCTTTTTCATACTTTGTCCTTTTTTGTGAATTTGCAAAATGATTTGCGAAATTTAGTGTAGTAAAAATGAGTAAATGTGTGATAACAAAATGTTTTTTTGCTCGCAATGATGAATTTTTTGTGAAATGAGCGCGAATTTAAATTTTACAGCGACAAGGCGTAAAATCAGCATTTTCGCTTTACCTTGCTAGCAAGTCTTTAAGGCTTTTTCGCACATCTTTACCCTCTAAAATCGCCGCTACTTCGCGCACTATGGGCGTGTAAATGTCCTCTCTCCCAGCGATTTGGCGCACCGCAAAGGCTGTGGGTATGCCCTCTACGACTTCTTTTAGCTCGCTTATAATCTCATCTTTGCCCTTGCCCTTTGCCAGCAAAAGCCCTGCACGAAAGTTGCGCGAAAGCGTGCTTGACGCGGTTAAAAACAAATCCCCCGCCCCGCTTAAACCCAAAAAAGTCTCTTCTTTTGCGCCAAATTTCGCCCCAAAGCGGTGCATTTCGATAAGCCCGCGCGCGATTAAACTTGCCCTTGCGTTGTTGCCAAGCCCTAGCCCTTCGCAAATGCCGCTTGCGATGGCAAGGACATTTTTATACGCTCCGCAAATCTCCGCCCCACGCACATCGTCCCCCGCATAAGCCTTGATGAAATCTGGAAAAAAGCCCACAAACTCTTCACAAAGTGCGCGCTCAAAGCCGCTCACGCACAAGGCGCAAGGCAAGCCCTGCATCACCTCAGCCGCAAAGCTCGGACCGCTTAAAACGCAAAAATTGCGCTTATCCACAAAGTCCAAAAAAATCTCATCTAAAAAGCGACAACTTGCCGTGTCAATGCCCTTTGAAGCAAGTAAGATTTTTTGTCCTTTGTTTTTAAAATGCTCTTTTAGCCACGCGCTAATTCCTTGTGCAAAGAGCGCAAAAACCAAATACTCGCATTCTAACGCCTCGTCAATGCTTACAAAATTTGGCAAATCTTTTTTGTGTGGCGAAGTGATGAGACAAGTTTGCTTTTGCGAAAAGGCAAAGTGCAAACCCTGCCCCCATTTCCCCGCTCCGATAACTGCTATGCTCATTTAGCCTCGTTTCATTATATCTTGGTAAAGTTTATTAAATTGAGCGACATTTTCGCTTGACTCGGCAAAATTTTCAAAGATATTTTGCAATTTACCATAATCAAATTTTAAAAACTCTTTAAAAAAGCGTTCGCCACGATAAATACACTCATCTTCGGGCAAGTAGATATTGCCTTTCATTTTTTTGTTATTAAAATAAAACAAAACAGGCTTAATATCCACGCCAAGCTCACGCACCAAATACGCATAAGTTTTTATTATCTTGCGGTTAAGTGCTATGAATTTATCGGTGTCGTGGTCGTCATTGTATTTAATCTCCACATAATAAATTTGTTCATTCTTGCCTTTAAAAAGCAAGTCAATATCGTGGTCTGTTTTAATACTGCTTTCGCTTTTATCCTTTAAAATTGAGCTTTTTAGGGAGTGAAATTCTTTGGGTAAAATAAAATTTATATCACTTTGTGCCTTTGTGATATAACTATCAATAAGTCCGTCAGCAAAAGGCGAAATTTTAAATTTATTGCTTTTTTTTCCACTAAATTCTTGTAAAATTTCATAACCACTATTTGCTACAAGTTGCCTCATTAACTCTTCGATAAAATTTCCAAATTGGATATTCATACTTTGTAAAATTCCACCAAAAACCCTATATTTAATCGGTATAAAATGAAGTTTTACCTCGTGTGCTTTATGAATTTTTTGGAGTTTTTTATCGCTTGTTGTGTTTTTGATAATGGTATCAATTGAATTTAAAACAATTTTTTCTAATTCATTAAGCATTTTCTATCCTTTTATTATATTCATAACGCAAAGAATCAATAGGCACTAAATTTGAATTTTCAAAGATATAAAAAAACTGCCAACCATTATGATTGCTTTTATTTAAGTGCTTTGCTGCCATTTTGTGAATACTTAACTCTTCTTCTCCATCACTCACTTTGTCATTATCAAGCAAGGTGCAAATAAATTTTTTGTTTTTGTCATAAAGTTTTTGCCTTTCTTGGAGCAAGCCCGCATTTAAAAGCTCTTGCAAGCTCACTCTTGGGGGCTTGGTTTCAAGTTTGCCTAAGCTTATGTCATTGAGCACAACATTTACTTGACGAATGCGACTTGCTGCGATTTTCACATAGCTTTCATCTTGTTCTATGCCGATAAAATGTCGTCCAAATTTTTTAGCAATCGCTCCTGTCGTGCCTGTGCCAAAAAAGGGGTCAAGCACCAAATCGCCTTGCTTTGAGCTTGATAAAATCACCTTTTCAAGCAAGAGTTCTGGCTTTTGTGTAGAATGCACTTTTTTGCCACTTATATCTTTCAAACGCTCATTACCTATGCAAATTCCTATATTCCACACGCTTCTTTCTTGTTTGCCGTTGTTAAGAAATTTCATCGTTTTGTAATTAAAAGTGTATTTTGAATTTTTATTTTTAGCGCACCAAATCAGCGTTTCGTGGGCGTTACAAAGCCTTGTGCCTTTGAAATTTGGCACGGGATTTGGCTTTGCCCAAATGACATCATTGAGTATCCAAAAGCCTAAATCTTGCATTATATAACCTAGCCTAAAAATGTTTTGAAAAGAACCTATTACCCAAATGCTGCCACTATCTTTAAGCACTCTTTGGCATTCTTTAAGCCACGCTTTGCAAAAGGTATCATAATGCTTTAAGGACTCGAATTTATCCCACGAATCCTCCACGCCACTAAATTTTTCTCCGCTCGTGCGTAAAAGCTCACCCTCTGTTTGCATAAAATACGGCGGGTCAGCAAAGATTAAATCCACACTTTTATCAGGCAAGGTTTTAAGAATACTAACGCAATCGCCTTGTAAAATGGTATCTTTAAACTGAATTTCACTCATTTTTGCCTCAAATTTAGCCAAGTTTTGCTTTCAAAATCTCATTAACCTTTGCGGGGTTAAATGCGCCCTTGCCCTCTTTCATCACTTGTCCTACAAAAAAGCCAAAGAGTTTGTCCTTGCCCGCCTTAAATTCAGCCACTTTGTCCGCATTTGCCGCTAAAACCGCTTCGGCGATTTTTTCTATCGCCCCATCATCACTTACTTGTTTAAGTCCTAGCTTTTCAACCGCCTCATCAATGCTTGCGGCGGTGTTTTCAAAGACAAAGGCAAGCACTTCTTTTGCGGCTTTGCCCGAAATAGTGCCATCTTCGATACGAGCGATTAAATCGCCAAGTTTTTGGGCATCAACAGGCGAATTTTCTATGCTTAAATCCCCTTTTAAAAGCCCCATAAGCTCAGTAGTGAGCCACGAAACGCAAAGTTTTGGGCTTAACTTCCTTGCGATAAGGCTTTCAAAAAAACGGCTCATCTCTAAACTCGAAATAAGCACCTCCGCATCGCTTTCTTTGACGCTTAAATCCTTAATATAACGAGCTTTTTTCTCATCGGGTAGCTCTGGGATAGCTATTTCAAGCATATCAGGCGTTAGCACCACAGGCAAAAGGTCAGGTTCTGGGAAATAGCGATACTCAGCACTATCTTCTTTGCCCCGCATTGAGCGCGTGGTTAGGTTCGTGGTGTTGAAAAGGCGCGTTTCTTGCACCACTTCACGCTCATAAGTGCCGTCCTCCCACGCCACACTTTGCCTTTGCACCTCATAATCAATCGCCTTTTGGATAAAGCGAAATGAGTTGAGATTTTTTATCTCTACGCGCGTGTAAAGCTTGCTGTCGCCCTTTGGACGAATGCTGACATTTGCATCGCAGCGAAAACTGCCCTCTTGCATATTTGCGTCTGAAATGTCTAAAAATCGTATGATAGAATGGAGTTTTTTAAGGTAAGCTACCGCTTCATCGGAGCTGCGAAGCTCTGGTTCGCTTACGATTTCAAGTAAAGGCGTGCCTGAGCGGTTTAAATCCACTTTGGAGACTGAATTTTCGTGGATATTTTTGCCCGCGTCCTCTTCTAAATGCGCCCTAGTAATGCCTATGCGTTTGTTTTGTCCGTTAATGTTGATGAAAAGCTCGCCGCCCTCGACTATGGGGACATCAAATTGCGAAATTTGATAAGCCTTTGGCAAATCGGGGTAAAAATAATTTTTGCGGTTGAAAATGCTGGTTTTGTTGATACGAGCGTTGATTGCCTTGCCAAAGGCTACGGCTTTACGCACGGCTTGTTCATTTAGCACGGGCAAGGCACCGGGCAGGGCTAGGCAAGTGGGGCAGACATTGACATTTGGCTTTTCGCCAAAGCTCGTAGCACAAGAACAAAAAATCTTGCTTTTAGTGTTAAGCTGGGTATGCACCTCTAAACCGATAACGACTTCAAACATTGTTTTTCCTTTTTTTTAGGCTTGGTTTTTGGATAAATTCGCGTGAATTTATCGCTTTACCTTGCCTTGAAAAATTTTAGAATTTGCATTTTATCAAATTTTCTCTTTTGCGCGTTTATTTTAGCAAAATTTGTTAAATTTTTTGCTTAAAAGCCTTTGTCCGTGCGAGACTCGCACACGAGCTTTTATCAGCATTTTGCGCCATTTGCGCCGTATTTTTTGTCAAGGGCTTCTTTAAAAAATTCTTTTTGACTTTTTGGTGCTTCATTTGGGTGATGGCGCTTCATATGCTCTACATATTTATCATAGCTTGGAAGTCCCACCAGCAAATGCACAAAGCGGTCTGAGCGCTTGTAAAAGCTGTGAATTTTCGCCCCCAGCTCTTTGAATTTCATCTTTTGTCCTTTGTGTGAATTTAACTCACGCAACGCTCATTTTGTTAAATTTAAGCCCCAAATTCACAAGGAATTCAGGGCTGAGCGAGAATTTCTCTTTAAAACTCCGCTAAATTCAGCAAGGCTTACGGCTTGCTTTAAAAGGCTTACAATCAGCCGTGTGCGGCGATTTTGCCTTCATAATCGCTTGCTTTTATATACTTTGTCTCTGCCAAAGGCAAGTCGTTTGTGCCATTTACGCACTTTAAGCAAATGCGAACGCACTGCACCAGCACGAGTATGGTTACAGCCATAAACAAAGCGCACAAGCAAGCGTTGATGAGGTTGTTTGTGGCTATGGTTTGAAAGCTTGCCGCCTTGTCCGCAAGCCCGTTTGCTGCTGCCTCAGCCGCCTTTGCGCTGAAATTTTGCCAAAGGGCTATGTGGCTTACTGCATCGTGGATTTTCTCGCCATTTGCGGGCAAGAGTTTGCAAACGCCCGCATAAAGTGTGCTGATGAGAACCCAAGCCGCTGGCAAGATAGCCACCCACGCTTGCTTAACCTTGCCCATTTTAAAGAGTATGGTGATGACGGTAAGTAGCGCGATGCCTGCTAGCATTTGGTTTGACACGCCAAAGAGTGTCCAAAGCGACTTTACACCGCCTTGCGGGTCTGTAACGCCTTGATAAAGTATGTATCCCCAGCCCGCCACGCATATAAAGGTAGCGAAAATGCCCCAAGGTAGGCTTTGGATATTGCCGATAGGCTTATAAACATTGCCAAGCACATCTTGCACCATAAATCGTCCAGCGCGAGTGCCTGCATCAACGGCTGTTAAGATAAAGAGTGCTTCAAAAAGTATGGCAAAATGATACCAAAACGCTGTTGAGCCTGAGTTAAAAAGCGGCACTTGCGCGATTATCGTGGCTAGCCCTATGGCAAAAGTCGGCGCACCGCCTGTTTTGCTTAAAATGGACTTTTCGCCGATTTCATTTGCCATACCTGTGATTTGCTCAGGCGTGATTTCAAAGCCCCAAGAGCGAATCGTCTCCGCCGCTACCGCTGCTGCTTGCGCCACATCGCTAATGCCCGTTGTGCCAAGTGCTGCTGGGGCGACATTTACGGAAAAATAAAGCCCCGGGGTTAAGATGACAGCAGCCACGAGCGCCATCACGCCCACAGCGGACTCCATTATCATCGAGCCGTAGCCTACCATTCGCGCGTGAGATTCTTTTTCAAGCATTTTTGGTGTAGTGCCACTTGACACAAGGGCGTGAAAGCCACTAATCGCACCGCAAGCGATAGTGATGAAAAGAAAAGGAAAAAGCTGTCCGCTAAACACAGGTCCCGTGCCGTCTGTGAATTTAGTAGTAGCGGAAAATTGCACCTCAGGGGCTACTATCAAAATGCCAGCTGCCATTAAGACGATAACGCCGATTTTCAAAAAGGTGCTTAGATAATCCCTTGGCGCGAGCAAAAACCACACAGGCAAAATCGCCGCGATAAAGCCATAGCCTATGATGACATAGGTAAGCGTTACAGGGCTAAGCGTGAAAATCGCACTCAGCGTTTCGCTTTGTGCCACATCGCGCCCATAGTAAAGTGCGAGCAGCAAAAGCACAAAGCCGATGACACTTGCTTCGCCAACGCGTCCAGGGCGGATAAAACGCATATAAACGCCCATAAAAATGGCGATAGGAATAGTCATCGCTATGGTGAAAAGCCCCCAAGGCGACTCTGCTAGGGCATTTACCACGACAAGAGCAAGTATGGCGATGATGAGCATCATAATGCCTAAAATGCCTACCATTGTGATAGAGCCTACGACTTTACCAAGTTCGAGCTTGATAATCTCGCCCAAACTCTTGCCATTTCGGCGCATAGAGCAAAAAAGCACGGTAAAATCGTGCACCGCACCAGCCAGCACCACGCCTACTACAAGCCAGATTAAGCTCGGCAAGTAGCCCATTTGCGCCGCTAAAATCGGTCCCACTAAGGGTCCAGCACCAGCGATAGCCGCAAAATGATGCCCAAAAAGCACGATTTTGTTTGTCGGCACGAAGTCGCGTCCGTCATTATTGACAACAGCGGGCGTTGCGCGTTTATCATCAAGTTCTAACACCTTTTCAGCGATATATTTGCTGTAAAAGCGGTAGCCTATCATATAAAAACACACCGCCGCCACGACTATCCAAGTGGCGTTTATACTCTCGCCCGTGTGAAGCGCAAGCGTGCCAAAGCACCACGCCGCGAGCAGAGCAACTAAAACCCAAAATACATTCAAGGCAATTTTGTTACCCATTTGTATCTCTCCTTTCGTGTGAAATTTTGTGATTAAAGTGTAACATTAAATTCTTAAATTTTTGATTAAATTTCTTGCGTAAAGTTAAATTTTACAACTTTGTGTTACAAATTCGGCTAGCGTTAATGTAACATTTTGAAAAATTTTTTATAATCAAACTTTTAAATTCAAAAAAAGGACAAAAAATGTTTGATGATTTAGGTAAATTCATCTTGCGCGTGAGTTTAGGCGTGATGATGCTGTTGCACGGCATAAGCAAGGTGCAAAACTACGAAGGCACGATGAGCTGGCTTATGGGAAGCGGCGAAAACGCTGGCTTGCTCACTCAGCTTGGCTTGCCTGTGTTTTTGGCTTATGGCGTGTTTGTGGGCGAGCTTGTTGCGCCTGCGCTGCTGATACTTGGGATTTTGCCCCGCCTTTCGTCTTTGGCGATAATGGCAACTATGGTTGTAGCCACGCTTTCGCACACCGCAAGCGAGGGCGGCAACGCACTCTTTTCACTCGGCGGCTTTGGCGGCTGGGCTTATGAACTGCAAGGGCTTTATTTCTTTGCTGCCTTTGCGCTTTTTTTGCTTGGAAGTGGAAGATTGTCGCTTTGGGGCAAATGGTAGCCTAAATTTAGGCTTTTACGCATTCAAAAAGGCGAAAAATGTTTGAATGGATTTTCAGTGTCGATGCGTGGCTCACTCTTGCCACGCTAACCGCCCTTGAAATCGTGCTTGGCGTTGATAATATCATAATGCTTGCCGTTTTGGTGGCAAAACTGCCCGCTCATCAAAGGGACAAAGCCCGCTATCTTGGGCTTGGGCTTGCTATGTTTGCCCGCATTGCTTTGCTTTTTTCGCTTTTTTTGATTATGAAACTCACCGCACCGCTTTTTACGCTACCTTTGCCTGAATTTTTGCCCCAAAATTCAGGCGAAATTTCGGGTAGGGATTTGGTGCTGTTTTTTGGCGGGCTTTTTTTGGTAGTAAAGCCTATTTTTGAGATAAAAGAGCAGGTTTGTGGCGTGCAAAGTGATGAAAAAAGCACCTTTACAAGCAATGTTTTTTGGCTTATCATCGCTCAAATCATCTTTTTAGACATAGTTTTTTCGCTAGATAGCGTTATCACAGCCGTTGGCATAGCTCAAAACTTACCTATAATGGTTCTAGCCATTGTCATAGCGGTGCTTGTAATGCTTTTTGCGAGCAAGCCCATAGCGGACTTTGTCGAAAAATACCCCAGCATAAAGCTGCTCGCGCTCACGTTTTTGGTGCTTGTGGGGCTTGTTTTGATGGCTGAAAGCGTAGATTTACACATTTCAAAGGCTTATATTTATGTGGCTATGGCATTTTCGCTCATCGTAGAATGCCTAAATATCATCGCTAGCAAAAATGTAGCTAAATAAAACTCGCTTTCTTTGTGAATTTTTATGCTTTAAAAGCGGCAAAACCCATAAATTCAGCTAAAATTCAGCACCTTGTATAAAGTATTTTCGTTTTTGTCGATATTAGCTTTGTGAATTTAGCCTCAAAGGGCGGTTTTGGCTTATGCGAAATGCCGCAAGCCTTGTCCGCAAAGGCATATTTACACATAAATCAGCGCAAAGGCTACACAGATGATAAAGATACAAGACGATAAGCTTGACAAGCTCGATGAGTATGTCTCCCAAGATGATGTTACAAAGATAGCCAGCGAGCTGGTTACCTGCCCTGAAATCAACACCACTATGGCAGGCACGATTTGTGAGCTGTCTAAAAATCACGCTCGTTCGGTTTTTATCCCTACTGCTGATATGGTGGTGGATAATGAAGGCTTGGTGTATGATGCGTTTATTTTCAGCGCAGCAAACTATGTCGCCCAAGCAGCGATAAACAAAGAATTCTCCATACTTGTATCATCTAAATCCTCATTTTATGCCCCCTTAAAATACGGCGAAGTGCTGCTGCTTGAAGCCCAAGCACTCTTTGATGAGAGCGCAAAAAGGCGAGAAGTGCGCGTGGTAGGGCTAGTCAATGAAATCAAAGTCTTTGAATCCTCAATGAATATCATCGTTACAAGCGAGCATGTTTTCCATCTCAAACGCCCAGACAGCAAAGAAGCAAGCGAAGTGAAAGCAGACACCGCCAAAGTCGTTACAGAAGAAGACAAGGCTTTAAGCGCGCTCAGCGCTTTGTAGCCACTCGTTTTTTGTAGAGTGTATCGGGCGTTAGCGGGACATTTATCCAGTTTGTGGGGCATTGCTCGTGGTAGTTGCCACTTGCGTCATAATAAGCCTTACAATCGCTATAAAAGCGGTTTCCTATGCCTCTTTCATTGACGAAACACCCGCTCAAACAAAGGCTAACAAGCAAAGCAAAAGCAAATTTTTTCATCAAAAGCCCTTTTTTTGGTGAGTTTTGCGCCATTTATATGGCTCTATGGGCTTGTTTGTAGAGTTATCATCAGCCCAAAGCCCGATTTGTTGCGCTCTTGCGGCGTTATGCTCTGCTGTGTATGCGTCTGTGTAGTAGCTGTAAGCCCACGCATAGCCTTCTTGCACCATTTTTTTATTTATGTCCTGCCCGTCAAATTTCACCACGCCCACGACTCTGCCGTATTTGTCGCTCTTTGTTTTGATGATGATTTGCACCTTTTTGCCCTCTATTTCCTGCGCTAAAAACGCCCTTGCTTCCTCGCCAAAAGGCTGGTTGGTATTTGTCTCTGGCGCATCTATGCCAAAAAAGCGGATTTTGTGGCTTTGCCCGCTTTCGTCCAAAAGCGTGATGGTATCGCCGTCTATGACTTTTTCTACCGAGCCTGTGAGTGTGGTGTGGCTGCTGCAAGTGCTGAAAAAAAGCACCACGCCAAGCGTGATTAAAAAGGCTAAAAGGTGCTTTGGCGAGCTGGCAAGGTGCTTGTAGCTTGACAAGGTTCGGTAATTGCGCTTCATTTATCACTTTCAAAAACGAGATATTTTTTTGTTTAGAAATTTTAGGGTAATTATGCTAAATTTCTAATGAAATTTTGACAAAAATGATAAAAAATTTTTGAAAAGTGAGTGAATTTTTGATGAATAAAATTTTATTTGCAGTGCTGATTTTGGTGCTTGTGGCGCATTTTTTTTACAAAGAGTTGCCCAAATTCAAGCCTTTAAAAGACGAGCAGAATTTTTCCGTGCAAAAGCGTGAAAATTTAGGCTTTGACGATGATGAGACTTTTAAAGAGCCTGAATTTACAGACTTAGAAAAAAAACCAAATGTTTTTATCCCTACCGAGCAAGCGTTAGACGATGATGAGCTTGATTTGGATACTATTTTACCAAACCTTAAAGATTTAATCAATCAATTAAAGCCCGAAGACAAGTCTTTTGTGGTATCTCATAGCAACCTACTGCCCTATGTTAAAGAGTTAGAAAGTTTTACTTATGATGATGGTGCTGAAAAAACTTACCTTGACGCAAGCGAACTGCCGATAAAGCCAAAACTCACAAAACAAGATTTGAAATTCAGCTCCAAAAAGCTCTCCACAAAGCTCTTTGAGCCAAACAAAGCGGGCAAAAAGCTGTGGCAAAACGCTAAAAATTGGGAGCTTTGGAAAAAAAATGAGCGAGCCAACAAACGCATTTACACGCTTTTGGGCGGTTTTTATCTATATCAAAACGAGCAAGAAAGTGGGTATTTAAGCGATGAGTTGAGTATAAGTTTGCAAAAAAGCGCGCACAATAGCTATTTCATCAGCATTATCACGCCGACACATTACGAAAACAAGCTTATACAGGACTTTACGAGTGTTGATGATTATTTTGTTTTCAAAGTGGGCGAGCGAAAATTCATCATCGCTTATCTTTTCAACCGCGATTTCACGCTGTGGTGGGACTGCGAGCTGACAAACAAGGGCTTAAAAGCCACGCCCATCGCTTCAAATATGGGTTTTAGCGTGTATAGCAGCGACACAAACGCCTATGAGATGAGACTTAGCGAAGATGGTATGAACTAAATGCGATGAAATGCCCTTGCGAAAAGGGCATTTGTCAATTAGTTACCCTTGACGATAGTGGTGTAAGTGCCGTAAAGCCCGAGTATGTTGAAGACTTTTGCATCTACACTTTGAATGGAGCTAATGCCGCCATTTTTAGCCGCAGCCTCAGCGGAGCAATCCCCGATAGCCACCAAAGACAAAATACTTGTGCAAACCGCTGTGCCTTGTTTTGCACTACCAGCACGATTTGCAGAAAGCGGTATAGTCGTATCTGTATAGACAAGACCATTTGCGCCATTGCCAACCGTAGCCATACCACTACAACCTGTAAAGGCAAACAAAGCCACCGCAGCGGCAGCCAAACTCAACAATGATTTTTTCATTGTCTCTCCTTTGTATGAAGTTAGATTTGCGAATTCATCTTACAAAATCGCAGGGTAATTGTAGCGGATTTTCGTAAAAATAAGCTGAATTTTGCGTTTTTTTTTTTTTGTTTATTTTCAATTTCACAAAAATTTATCTTAACAAATTCCAAAAAGCCATTTTAAGCCTAAAATTTAGACATTTGACAAAATTCAGCCTTTTACCTTGCGTTAAGCCTTTTCGCCCGTGCTGTTTAAGATACATTTAAGTTAAAGCAAACAAAACCCAAACACCAAATTTTTAGCTTAAAAATGCAAATACTTTTTTTGCAAAAGCCACATTCTATCCTTTAAAAAGCAAATTTTTGCCTTTGCAAACGATAATTTTGCTTTGCATTTTTTGACATAAATTTTGCTTATTTTTATCATTGCAAAGCAAAAAAAAGGCGCAAGTAAATTTTTGCGTGCTGCGCCATAAATTTAAGGTTTTGCTTGAATTTATGATAACGCTATTTTAGGATTTGCTTTGTCAAAGGATTTTAGGTTGCCACGCCCAAGTGAAGAGCGTGGCAGTGTGGGCTTAAACGGCGATTTTTGTCGCGTCTATTATGTTTAAATCAAGCCCAAGTTCTTTCGCTCCAAGCCCAAAAGCAAGCCCCACAAGCTGTGAAAGGTGGATTATGGGCAATCTCGCCTTTGAATTTGTCGCGCTTTGGAAACGCTCTTGATAAATGTCAAGCTGCATTTGGCACAGCGGGCAAGGCGTAACGACACATTGTGCCTCGTTTTGGCTGGCGTTATTGACGATTTGGCTAGACATTTTTTTCACCGACTTTTCAGCTGGATAGGACGCGTGAAAGCCGCAGCAATCAAGTCTTTTTTCAAAAGGCACTATGCTCGCACCAAGCGCGCTTACTACTTCTTCAAAACTTTTTGGGTTTGTGGCGCTTTCCTTGCCTCCAAATTCCTTTTCAGGGCGCAAAGAATGGCAACCATAAAAAAGCGCAACCTTTAAATTTGAAAGCGGTTTTACCACTTTGGCTTTGACATTTTCAAGCTCATCATAAAGCTCCCAAAGTAAGCTCGTTACCTCTGTGCTGCCTTTGTAGCTCATATTGCCCTCCGCTAAAAAGGTGTTTATGCGCTCTTTTGCGCCCTTATCAAGCGTGTTTTTAGCGCGGGTTAGCGTAAGCATACAGGTACTGCAAGTAGTAAGCATAGGCTGGTTCATCTGCTCAGCAAGTGCTATGTTGCGAGCGTTTGCTACAAGCGTGGCGATGGGGTCTACATCTTGTGCTTGGCTTGCCCCACAGCAACTCCAACCTTTGATTTCGTTGAGTTTCCAGCCTAAAATCGGCGCGATAGCTTCAAGCGACATTTTGGATTCTTTTGCGGCTTGTGAAAGCACACAACCCGGGAAAAATGCGAATTCTTTTGCCATAACTTACTCCTTCTTTTCCGCAGCCTGTGCTGCTTTAACCATTTTAACTAAGTCCGCGTGTCCTTCTATTTCGTCCTCGCCAAAAATGTGTCCTAAATTCATCTTGCCTGCACTCATCAGCTTGATGGCAATGTCTGTTTTGCCGACAGAGCCTATGCCCTCCGAGCGAAGCGCAAGGTAAATTTCATTCAAACGCCCTGAACCCTCAACCAAGTCTTTATAAAACGCCATAGCGTGGTCAGGTCCTGTGCCGCTGTCAAGTCCCTTTTTAAGAGCCATTACGCGTAAATTTGCTATATCACTAGCCGAGCTAATGCCCTTTGGACAGCGGTTTGTGCATTCTTCACAATGCACACAGTTCCAAAGCCCATTTTCAATGCTAGGCTTTAAATGAGTGAGCGCATCAGCAGAACGCGAATCAGCAGCCGCGCGGTAAGCGTGAGTAAAGACAAAGGGCTGCATATAATCAGAACTATCAGCTTCAAGCTTGCTGCACTCGCTAGCACAGCTACCGCACAAAATGCAGTCCCATTGTTTAGCGATTTTGTCGTATTCTGCCTGAGTTTGCTTACAGCCTTTTTCTGCGTTAAATTCAGCCTTTGGCTTGATAGCTGGGCGGATTTTACGCAAATTTTCAATGCTAGGCTCCCAATCCACTATCAAATCGCTTATCACGCGGAAATTCCCCAAAGGCGAAATGCGAATGCTCTCTGGCTCATCATACTCTTTAAGCAAGTTGTCCATTATGGTATCACAGGCTAAATAAGAGTGTCCATTGACACGCACCGAACACGCCCCGCAAATAGCTGACTTGCACGAAGCCGTGAAATTTAGGGTAATGTCCTTGTGTTGTTTGATGAAAAGCAGCACAGAAAGCAAGGTTTTGCCCTTGTAGTCCTTTTCTTCAAGCTCGTAGCTTGATTCGTATTTGTTTTTGCCATCAAAGCGGTCTATAAAAATTTTCATTCTGGTTTCCTCCCATCAAGTGAAAATTCGCCGACAACGACATCTTTGTAGCTAAGCTCTAACTCGTTTTTGTCGTTCATCGTAACGATGCTGTGTTTTAAAAACTTCTCATCATCGCGTTTTGGATAATCCTCCCTCGTATGCGCCCCACGACTTTCAAGGCGTTTTTGAGCGGCTAAACAAGCGCATTTTGAAAGCAAGATTAAGTTGCCAAGCTCGACATAGTCAGTAAATGCGGTATTCATCACTTCGTTTGGATTTGGCACGCGGATTTTTTGGTATTTTGCTTCAATTTCTTGCAAATTTTTTGCCAGCAAATCAAGCTTGTCCCCTGTCCTAAAAATCCCCATATTGTCCCAATTTTGCTTGCCAAGCTCTTCACGCAAGGCATACATATCATTTACCTCGCCGCCTCCACTTGTAACCTCTTTAAAAGTCGCAAGCCATTTTTGAGCAAGTTTGTGGGTTTTTTCGCCCTTGCTAAATTCAGCATTTTTAGCGTAATTTGCCGCTCCAAGCCCAGCTAAATGCCCTGTAACCACAGCATCAGTGAGTGAGTTGCCTCCAAGCCTGTTCGCGCCGTGTATGCTGATACAAGAAGCCTCGCCACCGACATAAATTCCAGCTACTTTGGTGCTCATATCATCAAATTTAGCCACTTCAACCCCACCCATTGAGTAGTGAGCGGTTGGGCGCACGGGAACGGGCGTGTCGATTAGGTCGATATTTTGAAAGAGCATTGCGGTGTGGCGAATTTTTGGCAGTTTTTTCATAATGGTTTCTTTGCCTAAATGCCTCACATCACACAGCACATAAGAGCTTAAACCCTCGCCATACCCACGCCCTTCGCGGATTTCTATCTCCATTGCGCGCGCTACGACATCGCGTGGGGCAAGTTCGGCTTTTTCGTGGTATTTTTGCATAAAGCGTTCGCCTTTGTTATTAAGCAAATATCCGCCCTCGCCGCGTGCGGCTTCTGTGATGAGCGTGCCACCATTTTGCACGCCTGTTGGGTGAAACTGAATCATCTCAGGGTCCTCAAAGCCAAGCCCAGCGCGAAGTGCGGCTGCTACGCCGTCCCCTGTGGCGATGAAAGGCGTTGAAGTGCGGTTGTAGAAAATCCTTGTGTAACCGCCTGTGGCGATGACAAGGGATTTGCAAAGCACGGGATAAATGCCACCTGTTTGTATGTCGCGAAGCACTGCGCCCTCGCATTTGCCCTCACTCACGCCTATGTCAAGCAACTCGGTGTCCATTAGGAATTTCACGCCATTGCTGATAGCATCATCAAGGCAAGAGTGCATTAAAATGTGTCCTGTCTTGTCAGCTGCATAGTTGCAACGCCTTTTGCTCGCTCCGCCCATCATTCTTTGAGCCACGCCGAGCGTTTTTTCGTTGCGTGAAAAGAGCGTGCCTATGTAATCCATCTCAAAAATCACCTTGCCCGCCGCCTCGCAGAATTTAAGCACAGCATCTTGGTCGCAAAGATAAGCCCCGCCTTTAACCGTGTCATAAGCGTGCAGCTTGTATGAGTCGCCGTTTTCAAAGTCCGTTACGCCGTTTATGCCGCCCTCTGCCATACAGGTGGCGTTGCGCGATGGCATCATTTTGGTAGCGACAACCACGCTTGCGTTTGGATTTGCCTTTCTTGCGGCTACTGCGGCGCGAAGTCCAGCTCCGCCAGAGCCGATGATAAGGACATCACAATAAGGCAAGTTGCGCGGTGTGGCTTGTTTGTCGTCCTTTCCTGTGGGATTAGAACAGCCCGCATACAAAGCCCCTATGCTGATACAGGCGGTTTTTAGAAAAGACCTTCGAGTAAATTCACTACTCATTTGGATTCTCCTTTAAGTAAATGTAAAGCAAATAATCTTGCTTTGGTAAATATAATCACAACGGATTATACAACTACTAGCTTAAATGTCGAGTGTTTAACGCATTTCTCCTTTCTCAAAACAAAATTAAAGCATAAATTTGCTTAAATTTTACTTAATTATTGTGAAATTGTTATTTTTATTTTGCCTTTTGTTATGATATGATTTATCATTTTTAAATTTCAAAACACAAATTTTTGACAAAACAATGTTTTTTAGCCCTTGAATTTAAATTTTTAAATTGACATTTTCGCCTTTTCGTTGTATAATTTGGGCTAAAATTCACACAAAAGTAGCCCAAATGAGTAAAATCCTTTTCATCGACAGAGACGGCACGCTGATAAATGAGCCACGCCCGAGTTTGCAAGTAGATAGCCTTGAAAAATTGAGCTTTGAAAAGGGCGCGATACCAGCCTTGCTTGCTTTAAAAAAATTCGGCTTTAAATTCGTGCTTGTGAGCAATCAAGACGGGCTTGGCACAGCGAGTTTTCCACGCGAAAACTTCGAGCTAGCCCAAAATAAAATGCTTGAAATTCTAAAAAGTTGCGGCGTGGAATTTGAGGACATTTTCATCTGCCCGCATTTTGAAAAAGATAACTGCGCGTGTCGCAAGCCCAAAACAGCGTTGCTTGCGGAGTATATAAAGCGCGAAATTTATGACAAAAATCAAAGTTTTGTCATCGGCGACAGGCAAACGGACATTGAACTAGCGCGAAATTTAGGGGTGCGAGGCATTTTGTATGAGAGCGAAAAAAACGGCTGGGCGCAAATTTGTGAGTTTATTTTAGCGAATTTTCGCTGCGCCAAAGTAGAGCGCAACACCAAAGAAACCAAAATCCTTGTAGAGCTGAATTTAAACGGCTCAAAAAGCGAGATAAGCACGGGTATAGGCTTTTTCGACCATATGTTAGAGCAAATCGCCACGCACGCGGGGCTTGGGCTGAAAGTGCTTTGCAAGGGGGATTTGAATGTCGATGAGCATCATAGCGTGGAGGATACGGCGTTAGCTTTGGGCGAAGCCATAAGGCGCGCACTTGGGGACAAAATCGGCATCGCGCGCTATGGCTTTGTGCTGCCTATGGACGAGAGTTTAGCGCGCTGTGCCATAGACTTTTGCAACCGCCCGACACTTGAATTTAAGGCGAAATTTAAAAAGCAAAAATTAGGCGAGCTAAGCACCGAGATGATAGAGCATTTTTTTGGCTCTCTCACAACGGCTATGGGAGCGAGCTTGCACTTAAAAGTAAGCGGTAAAAACGACCATCACAAGGCAGAAGCACTTTTCAAAGCCTTTGCTCGGTCCTTAAAAATGGCTATTCGTTTAGAAGATGAAAAACTTGCCAGCTCAAAGGGAGCGTTGTGAAACTCGCTATCATCGACACAAAATGCGCGAATTTAGCGTCTTTAAAGTTTGCCCTTGATAGGCTTGGCTTTCAAAGCGTGATTTCATCAAGCGTAAGCGAGCTTGAAAAGGCGGACAAGCTCTTTTTGCCCGGAGTCGGCACTGCGGGCAAAGCTATGGCAAACCTTGAAAATTTGAGGCTTACAGCCTTTATCAAAAACACGACAAAACCCCTGCTTGGCATTTGCTTGGGAATGCAAATTTTGGGCGAATTCTCACAAGAGTTGAGTCAAAAAACACTTGGCGTTATGCCTTTTGAAGTTTGTAAATTTAAGGAACGAGCAGGCTTTACCCTGCCGCATATGGGCTGGAATGATATCAGCATTTTGCGCGAAAATGCACTTTTTGCGGGCTTAAATGGGGCGTATTTTTATTTCGTGCATAGTTTTTGCGTGGCTTTAAACGAATTTACCCTTGCTGAATGTGAATACTGCGAGCCTTTTAGCGCGGCTTTGATGAAAGATAACTTTTTTGGCGTGCAGTTTCACCCCGAACGAAGCGGCGAAGCGGGCGAAATTTTGCTACAAAACTTTGTGAAAATGTGAATTTAAGCGGAATTTGGGATAAAATTTTATTAAATTGTCTTAATGAGTTTTATTGTTAAAAGTGCTGATTTTTGGGTGTAAAAGTTATCAAATCATCATTACAAATTATGGAACAAATTTATGGATATTTCGCCTTTTGCAAAGGCTCAATATGGCAACTAACTTACAAATCCTTTGTTATACTGACTTAGTCCTTGTCATACTGAGTCTTTGACGAAGTATCCATTCACAAAGCAAAACTTTGCAAATAAATACTAACAAAGAACGGCAAATTTGTCATATTGAGTGAGTAAAACGAGCGAAAATCCACACAAATTAAAAGAAAACTTACCATTTTGGATACTTCGCTACGCTCAGTATGACAAAAAATAATTCGGTATAACAAGACAAATCGGTATGGTAAAAATTATCAGTATGAGAAATTTATAAGTATGACAAGGACTTTGTCGACAAACAAAAATTTAAGGCTCTGCTTGGAATTTGCCTAAATTTTTAGTAGCAAAATGCTATTTTTCGTGGCTTGCCACGCAAATTTTACAAAACTTGCTCGCAATGACGATATACACTTTGCCACGCACTCGCAAGGCTTGCTTACAAGGTGAGTAAAATCCACGCTGTTTTTGCAAAAACAGCTCACAATGGCGGGCAAAATGACGGGTAAGCGGATTTATTTGCGTTTGCAAGCTCTTGGTAAATCCCCGCAAAAGCGGGGATAAGGCTCATTTGGGTGTGCCTTTGTAGTCAAATTCATAGCTTACTGAAAATGGCTCAAACCACTTGCCAACGCCTGTTGCCTTGTCTGTGTGTCGTCCAAAGCCGTTTGTTTCGGGGTTTTGTATGACATAGGTTACGCGATATTTGCCTACCTTATGCCCTGCCTTTTCTATGGCGACATTTGCGCCATAGTGTGCCCCATCTTGTGCTACCATAGGCATAAATACGCCCTCTTTGACAAGCTTTTTGGTGCTAAGATTTTCTAGCTTGTAGGCTATGCGTAGGTAGGGTATCCAGTCGCCCTCGCCAAAGCCGTTTTTGTTGCCTTTGATAGCGTGAATGTCAGCTTCTAGGTGAATGTCAGCCTTTGAAGCTGCCAAATCAATCCCGCGCGGCTCCATTTCGATGGGCGCAAGATACACAGCGGCTATTTCCATACCATTTTTTTCGATAGGCTCGCCGATAGCGACTTCCCCGCCCATTAACTCAGCGCCAAATGCGCCACCTGCGATGACAGCTGCTGCTGCCACACTAAATAATGCTTTTTTTAACATTATTTTTTCCTCCTCGTGTAAATTTGTGTGTTATAAAAATGCCCGCAATGAGCAAGATTAAAACCAAAAGCTGTGGAACGAGCGTTTCGTAGTAAGGGTAAAGCCCCAGCCACGCAAGCGGCTCGAATTTGACGGGCAAAAAGCTAGGCGTGATGAATTTGCCCTCGATAAGCTCTGCCACGCCCTTGCCCGTAAAGACAAAAACCATATAAAAAATAATATAAGAAGTGATATAAAAAAACTGCTTCACAGGCAGGCGAATCGCCCCTGCTTTGAGTAAAAAATACAAAATGACGATGATAAACAAGCCCACGCCAAGCCCCGCAAAGATAGCCGAAAAATCCGTGCTTGTCTTAGCATCAAAAAATAAGGCTTGATAAAAAAGCACGGTTTCAGCACCCTCGCGATAAACAGCCAAAAACACCACCCACCAAAGCGTGGTAGCTGAATTTTTAGAGATAGCCTCGATGGTTTGTCCCTTGATAAAATGCGACCATTTTTGATTTAAAGCGTTTGAAAGCAGCCAAAAGCCCACATAAAAGAGCAACGCAACGGCTAAAAGCATACAAACGCCTTCTATCAACTCTCTGCTTTGTGCGGCGTTTTGCTTAAATATCCACGACACCAAAAAAGCAGTAGCAAAGCTTAAAACCACGCCCGTTAAAACCGATGAATACACTATATTTAGGCGTTTTGCGTTGCCACTTTGAATGAGATATGACACTATGGCGACAACGATGATGAGTGCCTCCAAGCCCTCTCTTATGATGATACCAAAAGCCCAGATAAAGAGCGACACGGGCGTTGAGTCTTGAATTTTATCAAGCATTCCTGCCACAAGGGCGTTGAGCGCGTCAAAACTCTTTTGCAACTCCTCTTTTGGCGCACTTGCCTTAATGAGCGCCACGCCTTGTGAGAACTGCGCTTCGATTTTGAGCTTTATGCCACTATCAACCGCGCCGATTTTGTTTTCCATACCGCTTGCTTCAAAAATGTCCAAATACACGCTTTGCAAGGCGTTGATACTGCCTTGATTAAAGCCTACATAATCCTTTAAAATCTCATCAAGGGCGATTTTTATGTCGTTGGCGACCTTAGCGTAATCCTTGCCTGAATTTGCACTCTCATCAAAGCCCGCTACTTTTATGCGCGAAAGCTGCTCGCTTGGGATTTGCGAAAAGGCGTCCGTTACAAGCTCCTCGACTTTTTCAAGCTCGTTTCTCAGCTCTTTTTCTGTCAAATTTTCATCATCCATTTTAACGATGAGCGCACGGATACCGCGCTGAATCCTTTTGTTTAGCCCCTTTGTGGTGTGCTGATTGACGACAACTTCGGCTTGCGTGTTGCGATAATCCTCAAAAAGAGCTGAATTGAGCGCGTCTTTGGCGGCTTGAATTTGCCCGTGCTTAAATTCACTAGCGGCAAGTGAAAATTTAAAGGAAATGTTGTCGATTAAAAACTGCAACTTTGGCTGTAAGCCATAAGCTGCTTGCAACTCTTCGCTGATAGTCGTATCAACGGCGTTTTGCTCGCTTTGGGCTAAAATCTCACTTTGGGCGGATTTTTCGCCTTGTGCGGGGCTTGAATTTGCTAAATTTTGAGTGCTGTTTTCATTTAAATTTAAGCTATCTTGTGCTGTGCTTGAATTTGTAGGGTTTTTGTCTAAATTTTGCTGATGAAAGCCATTTTCTTGTGCGGAATGCTCATTTTGAGCTATGCTCTTTTCGTCATTTGCTGAATTTATTAAAGTGCTAGAAGCTGAATTTTCGCCACTTGCCGCACCGCTTAAAGCCGCAAAGATAGCCGCCGCCTCATCTTGCTGCTTTTGCTGATTTTTTGCGTAAAGTGCGTCTATCTCGGCATCGCTTTTGCCATCATCGCTTTTTTCAGCCACAAGGCGAAAGCCCGTTTGTATGATGGGCGCAACCTCGTCTAAATCAAAAATAAGCCCATCAACAAGGGCTTGAACGCGCTTAATGTCTTGCTTTTCCTTATACATACGGCTTAAATTTTTGAATTTGCGCTCCATTTTGTAGGCTTTGCGCCCTAAATTTATGCTTATGTCGCCCTCCATACTCTCAAAGTGCTGAAAATACACGCTATCACTCATCATCTTTGCTTCATCAGCCCTATTTTGCTTGTATAGCTCAACGCTATCGTTTAAAAGTCCCTTAATCAACTCCGCCGCAGCGATATGGTCTTTTTCTTGCGCAAAGGCAAAGCCTATAAATATAAGCATTATCAACAAAATTTGTCGCATTATTTCGTCCTTAATTTGATATATTTTTGATAAAATCAAAAATTTTTTGTGAGAGTTTAGCAAATTTAATCTTAAATTTAGATAAAAGTTATCAATATCCAAGTTGTATTGATAAAAAAATTTTTAAAGCCCAAATTTTAGGGCATCAAAAAAGCAGTTTTTTAAAATTTGGATTATTCGTTCAAGTCATCGCCCACTTTTGAGGTTACTTCAAGTAAGTCAAAAGCATCGATGAATTGGTCTAAATTTTCGTAATGCAGCACTAACTCTTCAAGCAAAAGCTCTATGTCATCGCGGTTTAGCTCTAAATAAGCCGTTCTATCGTTTGGATTTTCAACCCTTACAACCATATTTTATCCTTTATTATGTCAAATTTAATGCGTGATTATACTAAAAATTTCTAAGATTAAGCTTATTTTTTTGAATTTTTTGAGATGAATTTAAATTTTACGCACAAATGAGACAAAAATTCAAAGCATTTACAAATTTTATGCTATACTTTTGCTTTTATTTGAAAAAGAAAGGTGGTGATGACCTTGCCCGGAATTAAGGTGCATCCAAACGAAAGCTTTGAGGAAGCTTACCGAAAGTTTAAAAAACAAGTCGATAGAAACCTTGTCGTTACCGAAGTGCGCGCTAGACGATTTTTCGAGCCGATGACTGAGATACGCAAAAAGCAAAAAATCTCAGCCCGCAAAAAAATGCTCAAACGCTTATATATGCTAAGGCGATACGAGTCAAGGCTTTGAAATTTAGGGCGTGGCTTAGGCTGCGCCTGTTTTACTCAAATTTTCTTTCAACACGCTTTTAAATTTGCAAATTTTAGCTAGAATTTAGCCAAATCAATTCCACGAGGAAAAACTATGAAACATATCAAAAAAATCCTTGAACTCACGGCATTAGGCGGTTTGAGTGCTGTTGCAGCTGGGGCGTTAGCAGGCTGTGGCAACGAGGGCGTAAAGCAAGAAGCACCCCAAGCAAAGGGCGCATTTGTCATCATCGAAGAGGTGTCAAAGGGCGAGTATAAGATAAAAGACCAGTATCCAAGCGATGAGACACGCGTGATTTTACGGCAGCTTGACGGGAATGAGCGCATTTTGAGTAAAGAAGAAATGGACGCTTTGCTCAAAGCAGAAGAAGCAAAAATCGACAACGGCACTTCTAAACTCACACAAGATAACGCTCAACTAAGCAGTGGTGGGCTTTCTTTGGGCGAGGCACTGCTCGCAAGTGCGGCGGGTGCGATAATCGGCAGCTACATAGGCTCAAAACTTTTCAACAACCCAAATTTCAACGCAAATCAGCGCGGGGCGTTTTCTAATCAAAGCGCGTATCAACGAAGCGTAAATAGCTTTAACCAACAAGGCGCAAGGGCTGGAAACGCAGGCAAATCGGGCTTTTTTGGCGGCGGACAAAAAGCAGCAAATTCAGGGGGCTTTGGCTCGTAAGTGCGGAAATGGAGTGCGAAACAGCAAGTTTGCGGCGTAGAAATTCACGCAAAAAGCGTGAATTTACAAAGGCAAATGTGGAGAATTTACGCCTTGCTTAAATTTTGAAGTAAATTTTTGAGGAATTTGTGCGAATTTTGATGAATTTGCGTAAAAATTTGCCAAATTTTTTAAATTTTGTTTGAATTTAAGTTTAAAAAGGTAAAATGAACTTTAAATCTTGTATGTTTTTTTAAAAATTTAAAAAGGGTAAAAATGAAAAAATTTCTTTTGTGCGTGGTGTTTGGGTTTTTATTTTGTGGCTGTTTTGCGATATTAGAACCAGCCCAAACAAAACATTTCAAAGACATTGAGGCTTATGATTATGCTTATTTAAACGCTACTCAAACCCTAAATTCTGGCGTTGGTGCGGGAGTGTATGGGTATTATGGTGGCAGTTATTCTGTTAGCAAATCCATAAATCCAGCTGATATGATAGCGGGGATTTTAATGAAAAAAGGCTTTATCATCGTCAATGACACGACAAGCCACACCGCAAAAACGCTCATCGTTAATTACGGACAAAGTGGCAAAAGAGATGTTGTCGGCGGGCTTGGCGGCTACACTTTGGAAGTGTCTATCCAAATCCTTGACGCACAGACAAAAGAGCCTGTTTATATATGCACGGCAGAAGGGCAAGGCTCAACAGAAGCTGATGATATAAGAGAGGCGATTACTCGTTGCCTTGCTGGACTTTGATAAATTTAAATGATAGGTAAATTTTAAGGAAGTTAAAATGGAGATTATTTTATTTATCTTATTTTGTTTAGCCTATGTTTTACCCGCCATTATCGCTTCAAGCAAGGCGCACCCAAATTCTGGTGCTATATGGCTTTTTACTTTGTTTTTGGGCTGGACAGGAGTTGCGTGGATTATAGCTTTGATATGGGCTTTGAGCTTTAAATTGCCTAGACTTGATGAGTAGATTTAAATTTTGCGTGAATTTATGGCTTGTAGGGCTGTTATTTAGAGAAAATTTTAATCACACAACCTAGCCGACAAACAAAAATTTAAAACCATAAAATAAATTTTTGTTTTATTCTTTGATGATTTTATAATTTTTAGGCGAGTAGGTATAAATCGTATCCTTGCCAAAAAATTTAACTTTCAAGCAATTATTTTGCGTGGTTTGTAAGCTCTCAATGCTACTTGTTCTGTCTTGCCCTTTTAAAAAGACTTTGTAGCCGTCTATGGTGTCATTGTTTTGGTTATTATTTTTTCTCGTTTTCCAAGTAACCGCTTTTACCGCGTGATACCCAGCCCAGCCTACATTGCCACCGAGCAAAGAAGTGCCAGCTTTGACGATATGATAAAGTTTCCACATAGGCTTTCCTTTAATTTAGCAAAATTATACTCTAAAATTTGCCAATTTAGTGTAAAATGGCTTAAATTTATTGTTTGTTTTATAGCTTGCGGAGCTGTTTTGAGCAAAACGGCTTGAAATGATAAAATGTGAGTTGATTGCAAATCTTGCAAAATTTGCCCGTAAATGATAAAATAGCACAAAGTTATAAAGCAAGCGCACGCAACGATTTGCAAGTGCGTTGAGCGTTTGAAAAAGGACAAACAATGCAAACCACACTTTTTCCAGCACTTGACTTGATAAATGGCAAGGTTGTGCGGCTGTTTAAGGGAGATTATGCAAGAGAGCAAAGCTATGATTTTAAGCCCCTTGACAAGCTCAAAGAATATGAAAATGCGGGCGCGAAATGGCTGCACCTTGTGGATTTGGACGGGGCGAAAGAGCCAAAAAATAGGCAAATTTCGCTCATCAAAAGCCTTTGCGATGCGGCAAATGTGAGCGTGCAAGTGGGCGGGGGTATCCGCAGTAAAGCTGATATAAAAGCCTTGCTAAGTGCAGGCGCAAACCGCGTAGTCATCGGCTCTGTTGCGATTTTAAACCCCGAACTTTGCGTGGAGATTTTGCGCGAATTTCCCGCTCATCAAATCTGCCTTGCCCTTGATGTGCTGCCAAAGGGTGCTGAATTCATCGTTGCGGTGAATGCGTGGCAAAATGAAAGCGACAAAAAGTTGCTTGAAGTCATCGAATTTTACGCCGAACACGGCTTATGCCACCTTTTATGCACCGACATTTCAAGGGACGGCACGATGAGCGGAGCGAATTTGCGCCTTTATAAACTCATCAGTGAAATCTTTCCAAATATCGAAATTTTAGCATCTGGCGGAGTAAATTCACTTGCGGATTTAAAAAATTTAAAGGGCATTTGTGGCGGTGTGATAGTAGGCAAAGCCTTGCTAGACGGCACTTTTAGCGTGAAGGACGCGCTTGCTTGTTTAAGATGAGTGGTGAAAAAGCGTGAAAATATGCTTAAAAATTTATCATCAAATGCTAAAATTTTGTCTAAATTTAAGGGCGATAAATGAGAAATCAAAACAACATCACAGCATTTAAAGTCGCTGACATTTTTTGCGGAGCAGGCGGGCTTAGCTATGGTTTTTCGCAAAATGATTTTTTTAAGCTTGTTTTTGCAAATGATTGCGATAAAGACGCGCTTACTACATACTCGCTCAATCACAACACCGCTGGAACTTTACATTGCGATATAAAAGATATTGACGAAAAAATGCTTTTAAAGTATGGTAAAATAGACATTTTGCTCGGTGGTCCGCCTTGTCAAAGCTACTCTACACTTGGCAAACGAAAAATGGACAAAAGGGCGCATTTGTTTGAAGAGTATTTAAGAATTTTAGGGATTTTACAGCCACAAATTTTTATCTTTGAAAATGTCGTAGGTCTCATTTCTATGCAAAAAAGGGAGCTTTTTAAGCAAATTTGCAAAGAATTTGAGAATTTGGGTTATGTAATCTTTCATCAAATTTTAAACGCCGTTCATTTTGGTGTGCCACAAATGCGTGAAAGAGTTTTTGTCGTGGGTGTCAAAGATGATATTTGCTCGCAGGATTTTGTCTTTCCAAAGCCAACGCATAGAAAATTTACCACACTTGAAAACGCTTTAAATGATTTGCCCCCTATAAAAAGTGGCGAAAATGGCGATAACAAAGGCTTTTTACACGAGCCAAATAACGAATTTTTGCATTTTGTGCGAAAGAGTGAAATTTTAAGCGAGCATTGTAGCCCAAAAAACAACCCAAATTTAATCAAAATAATGCAAACCCTAAAAGACGGAGAGTGTAAAGACGACTTGCCCGCCCACCTTCGCCCAAAATCTGGCTACACCAACACTTACGCTAAAATGTGGTGGCAGCAGCCCGCTCCAACCATCACGCGCAATTTTGCTACGCCAAGTAGTTCGCGCTGTATTCACCCGCGAGATTCAAGGGCGTTAAGCATTAGAGAGGGCGCAAGGTTACAAAGCTTTCCTGATGACTTTGTTTTTGCGGGTAGCCATAGCGCAAAAAGGCTTCAAATCGGCAATGCCGTGCCGCCGCTTGTAAGCATAGCTTTGGCAAAGGCGGTAAGAGAGTATTTAAGTGAGATTGATGAGGAGCAAAAATGTTTAGCGTGAATGATTTTAAGGACTATCGCAACGCTTTGGGCTTTGGCTCACAGGCTAAATTTAGAGAATTTTTAAGCGCAAAGGATATTGTCGCAAATATCGATTTTAGCTATATTGATTTGCTAAATTCTAGGCTTTGTGAGATTTTTACAAGGCTCAACGGCTTATATTACAAGCCTTGTGATATAAATGAATTTTTGCAAGAAAAGCTTTTTCGCGTGTATTCTTTGCTTAAAAGCGAGCAAATTCTAAACAAACTCAACAATCAAGGCAGACGAAAAGAAGAGGTTTATTTCAGTTGGGTGCGTGGGTATTTGATTTTGGAATTTTTCAAAAGCGCGATAGCTGACATTTTTGAAGTGCCACAAAATTTGATACAAAGCATAGGCGAGGACGATTTTTCATCGCTTGACACCTTTAAACGCACGCCAAAGGCTGATTTAGAAATTCAGCATTCTAATGCAAAATGGCGCATAGAAGTGCAAAGTGGCTTTCAAGGCATAAATGACATAAAAGAACACAAGGTGCGTGAGGCAAAGGCTGTGTTTGAACGCTCGCACATACAAACGCTTGTCATTCACTTTGATATTTTCAACGGACAAGTGGCTTTTGTGGATATTTCGCGCATCGAGGATAATGATTTGCATTGGATTACAAGACAACAAATGGAGGGACAAAGTGTTTTTAATATCGAACAAAACTATTTTAAATGGCTACTTGCAAACACACCGCCAAAATTTAAGCACTTTGCATAAAGCAAATTTAAAAGGAAAAAAATGCTCACAAAACGCATAATCGCTTGCCTTGATGTCAAAGATGGGCGCGTGGTAAAGGGCGTGCAATTTAAGGCGCACGAGGATATGGGCGACATTGTCGAGCTTGCCGAGTTTTACTCGCGTGCAGGTATCGATGAGCTAGTGTTTTACGACATTGTAGCAAGCGCAAGAAAAGAGCGTGTGTCGCGTGCGTGGGTGAGCGAGGTGGCAAAGCGTATCAACATACCCTTTTGCGTGGCGGGTGGCATTCAAAGCGAAGCCGATGCAGCGGAGCTTTTGGCAAATGGGGCGGATAAAATTTCGATAAATTCGCCAGCCTTGCGCGAGCCAGCCTTGATTGAACGCCTTGCAAAGAGCTTTGGAGTGCAGTGCGTGGTAGTGGGCGTTGATAGCTACAAGGACGAAAGCGGGAATTTAAAGGTTTTTGCCTTTACAGGCGATGAAAAAACCACGCAAGATAGCGGAAAATCCACGCTTGAATGGATAAAACAAGTCCAAGAGCTAGGCGCGGGCGAAATCGTGCTAAATATGATGAACCAAGACGGAATGCGAAAGGGCTATGATTTAGCCCAACTCAAAGCCGTGCGGGGCATTTGCAAGGTCCCACTCATCGCTAGCGGCGGAGCGGGCGAGGCAAAGCACTTTTTAGACGCCTTTGAAATCGGCTGTGATGGGGCTTTGGCTGCGAGTATCTTTCACAAAAGGCTTGTGAATGTGGCTGATTTGAAGGGCTATCTTAAAGAAAATGGGGTAAGCGTGCGAATTTAAGGGGCTTTTTTTGCACTTAAATTTACGCTAAAATGTGAGAAAGTTAAGGATTATAAATGCTACAAAGTTTTGTGGATTTTGTTTTAGAGTGTGCTAGCGACTTGGGCTATGTGGGTATCGTGCTTTTGATGACACTTGAAAGCTGCTTTGTGCCTTTTCCTAGCGAAGTGGTGATGATACCTGCTGGATACTTGGCAAGCAAAGGCGAGATGAACGCCTTACTAGCCATACTTTGCGGGGTGCTTGGCTCTGTGCTTGGCGCGCTGATAAACTACTACCTTTGCTATTTTTGGGGACGCGCTTTCGTGCTAAAATGGGGCAAATTCGTAGGCATAAACGAGCAAAAATTCGCTAAATTTGAAGCCTTTTTCAACAAACACGGCGAGTTTTCTACCTTTACTTGTAGGCTTTTGCCCGGCATTCGTCAGTATATCTCAATGCCTGCTGGCTTGGTGCGTATGAATTTAGCGCGTTTTGTGGCTTTTACCGCACTTGGTAGTGCGCTGTGGGTAAGCATTTTGGTAGCTTTGGGGTATTTTGTGGGCGAAAATGAAGCACTCATCAAAGAGTATTTGCACGAAATTCTCATTATCATCGTGCTTTTCATCATCGTTTTAAGCGTGATTTACATTAAAATCAAAAAGCCGTTTTCATCATAAATTTAGCCTTTTGCAAGGGCGCAAAGGCTAAATTTGCGTGCTTTCACACCTTTTGGCGTTCGTAAATCTTGCGCAATTTGCTATCAAGTATCCACGCGAAACGAAAGAGTGCAGGCACGACAAGCAGTGTTAAGGCTGTGGAGCTGATAAGCCCAAAAATCACAGCCACAGCCATAGGCGAGTTGCCCTCATAGCCAGCCCCGTGCGATACAGCCAAAGGCAACATAGCAAAAATCATCGCAAAGGTTGTCATCAAAATCGCCCGAAGCCTTGCCTTGCCAGCCTCCAAAAGTGCCGCATCAGGCTCTAAACCCTCGTGGCATTTGCGATTAGCCACATCGACAAGCAAAATGGCGTTTTTGCCGACCATTCCAAAAAGCAAGATTATCGCTACTAGCACGAAAAGTGAGAAGTTATTGCCCGTGATGAAAAGCCCCAAACACACGCCCGCAAAGGCTAGGGGCATAGTTATCATTATGACAAAGGGCAAAATCAAGCTCTCATAAAGTGCCGCAAGCACCAAGTATATCAGCACCAAGCCCAAAGCCACAGACACAGCAAAGCCGCTTACCGTTTCGCCAAGCATTCGTATAAAGCCCGAAAAAGAGTAAGTGAGCTTTGAATTTTCGCCCAAAATTTCGCCGCTCTTGCTTTCTAAAAGGCTTTTTACCGCTCCAAGTGAGAGTTTGTCGTTGCTTGCTGTGATTTTTATGCTGCGGTTTTTGTTGTAGCGGTTGATGACGCCCAAGTCTTCTTTGTAGGCAAAATCAACCACACTTGAAAGCTCCAAAACCACGCCGTCATTGCTTTTAATCTGTATGCGTTTGAGCGCTTCTATGTCTTGCTTGAATTTACTATCAAAACTTAACACTATGTCATCTTTACTCGCGCCCGTGTCCATACTGCCAACGCTTAACTGCCCGAAACTATACCCCAAAACCCCAGCGATATACTCGATATTGACATTGAGTTTTTTAGCAAGTTCTCTGTTGATACTCACGCTCACTTCGCCTTTTTTGGAGTTGCCATTATCGTCTATATCACTCACGCCGCCGCTTGCTGCAAGTATGGCTTTGGCTTTTTCGCTTGCCTTTATAATCTCGTTCATATCATCGCCCAGCACTAAAAACTGCACGGGATAATCAACCCCAGCTCCGTCAAATTTAGGGATTTCAAGCACCTTGACTTTGAGCTTGTCGTTTTGAAGTTTGTCTCTAAACTGCGCGACAATCTTTTTTTGTCGGTATTTTCTCTCGCTCAAAGGCTTTAATTTCACATAAATTTTAGCCTTTTTGCTCTCTTTTGCATCAGTGTAACCCACAAGCAAATACGCATAATCCACGCTTTCATCGGCTTTTACCTTTTGCAAAATGTCAAGTGAAATCTTTTGCATAGCCTCCAAACTCACATCTTCTTTGTGTTCAAGCTGCACCTGAAATTCGCTATCATCTTCCATAGGCAAAAAATCAAGCCCAAGCCGTGAGCCTAAAAAGGCGCAAAATGCCACGACTACAAGGGCTGTGAGTATGAATTTAGTTTTGTTTGCTAGAATTTTAGCAAGCAAATTTTGATACACCTGCTCGCCCTTTTGGTAAAATGGCTCTGTTTTGTGCCAAAAGGCACTTTCAGTCGCGTTTAAAAAGCGAGCTGAAAGCGTAGGTATGAGAAAGACGGCAACCAAAAAGCTCACTATAACGCCACTTGCCACGCTTATGCCAAGCGCGTTAAAGAAAAGCCCAGGGACGCTGTCCATATAAGAAATAGGCACAAACACGCACAAAAGCACCACGCTAATGCTTAAAACGCTAAATCCTATCTCTTGTATGCCCTCAAAAGCAGCCTTTAAAGGCGGCATAGCGTGGGATTTTTTGCTGATATTTTCGATGACAACTATGGCATCATCGACAAAAATGCCTATGCTTAAAGTAAGGGCGATGAAGGTTAAGCGGTTTAAATCAAAGCCCATCATATCGATGAGAAAAAAGGTAGAGATGATGGAAGTGGGTATGGCTATGGAAGCGATTAAAGTGGCGCTTTTGTTTCGCAAAAACAAAAACACGATGATGATGGTTAAAACAATGCCAAGCAGCATATCTTTGATGACTTGCAAAAGGTGCTTTGTTATGTTTTGACTTTTATCAAATACAACTTTGATTTCTATGTTGTCTCCGGCGATTTTTTGCAATTCGGCTAAATTTGCCTTAACATTTCGTATCATTTTAAGGGCGTTGTAGCCGCTTACCTTGCCGATTTCTAAAAGCACGCCATCACTTTGCAAAAACGCTACTTGCTTTTTGTCCTCATAGCCTTGCTTTATGCTTGCGACATCGCTGAGAAAGACGCCGGGCATTAGCCTTAAATTTTCAAGTTCTTTCACGCTCACTGCTTCAAAATAACCCTTGACTATGTAGATACTTTCGGCGTTTTCAAGCTCGCCTAAGGCTTGCTTGAAATTTTGGCTTTTGATGATATTTGCGACATCAAGCGCGTTTAAGTGGTATTTGCTCAAACTCACAGGGTCAAGCTCTATGCGAATTTGTGGCTTTAAAAAGCCCACTTGCTCGACATTTCCCACTCCATTTACCCTTTGCAAAAAGGGCTTTAACTTCTCATCAATGCCTCGCATAAGCTCCAAACTATCGCCGTTTTTGCTTTGCAAAAAAAGGCTTATGCTCGCACCGCTATCTGATGGCACTTTTTCGATTTTAGGCTTGACGGGCAGGCTTAAAGCGCCGATTTTATCGCGCACATCATTTGCCGCCACTTCTAAATTTTTACTCAGCTCAAATTCGATAAAAGTAACGCTAAAATTGTCAAAAGAGCTTGAATTTATACTCTTTATGCCGTCAATCTCACTGAGCGCGTTTTCGATTTCTTTGGTGATTTTACTTTCCACAAAGCTTAAATCCCCATTGACAGCCGCCGTTACCTTAACAAGCGGTATGCTTACGCTTGGAAATAAATTCACAGGCATAGTAAAAACTGAGATAAAACCAAAAACGATAAGCCCCATAAAAAACATAAGTGTCGTTATAGGGCGGTTGATAGCGAGTTTATACATAAATTTTCCTTTTTAAAACATAGCTAAATAACTCATAATCATACTATAAACTCACTAAATTCGAGCTGAAATTTGCATTTTTTTGAATTTTTGTCAAATTTTAGCCCGTTTTTGCCAAAGCGTGCGTTTAATGTCATCATACAATCATAACCACAGCGTAATCAACGAACCAAGCACCAGCAAAGGCAGATTATACACAAAAAAAGTCGGCACGCAGGTGTCCATTATGTGGTTGTGTTGTTTATCAGCGTTTAGCCCTGCACTTGTGGCAAGTGTCGTTTCGCTTGCCACGCTTCCAGCATCTCCTAGCGCGCCCGCTACACCGATGAGAAAGATGATTTGCGCGCTTGAAAAGCCCAGCTGCTCGCACAAAGGACAAAAGAGTGCTGCTATGATGGGGATAGTGCCAAAGCTCGTGCCTATGCCCATAGTGATGATAAGCCCGATGAAAAGCATAAAAAACACCGCCGCAAAGCTGTTTGCGTGCATTAAGGGCAGCAAGGATTCAACAAGAGTATCGATGCCGCCGCTGTGCTTTAACACCGCTGCATAGCCGCTTGCGACTATCATTATGAACGCGATATAGCCCATCAACCGCAGCCCATCATCAAACACCTCATCAACGCGCCCCCACTCAACGCCCCTACCAAGCACCATTACCAAAAACCCAAGCAACCCAGATAAAGGTAAATTCATCGTTATAAGCTGCAAAACAAGGGTTACGATAAGCCCAGCCAGCACGCTCCACTCTTTGCGTGTCATTTGTAGATTTTCAAAATCCAGCTTTTTTATCTCATTTTCTTGATAAATTCGTGGTTTTGCATAAAATACAAAAATCGCCAAAAACAGCCCCACAAACATACAAATAGCAGCAAAATACATAGTTTGCGTTACCTCATCAAGCCCTACCAAAATGCCATTTTCACGCAAGTTGTCTTGTATAATCGTTTGGAAAATCAGCCCAAAGCCCAAAGGCAGCACCATATAAGGCGTGGTAAGCCCAAAGGTAAGCGCACAAGCTACGGCGCGGCGGTCGATTTTTAGGCGGTTAAACAGCACAAGCAAGGGCGGGATTAAGATAGGGATAAAGGCGATATGTATGGGAACAAGGTTTTGCGAAAAGCACGAAATAAACGCGATAGAAAGCAAAAGCACAAATTTGCGTTGTGAAAGGGCTTTGGAGACGATTTTGATGAGATATGCCGTCAAATTCGTGCGTGAAATCGCCGCCGCTATGGCACCGAGCAAAATGTAGCTGAGACTTGTTCTGAGATTGCCCTGCATTCCGTTTATGAGCGTGTTCATCGTGGCTAGCAGGTTGTCGATGAGCGAAAGGCTTGTGTCGGCAGGATTTACGCTTAAAAGTCCTGCTACAAGTGCCGATACAAGCAGGCTTAAAAGCACATTGAAACGAAACAAACACAGCAGAGTAAGCAACAAAACGCTCACTAAAACGGGATTTGTCAAAAGCATAGGCGTCCTTTTTGGTTTTAGCTTGAATTTTAGCTCAAATTTAGCCCAAATTCTAGCACAAATTTGGTTTGGATTTAGCGTTAGTGAGCTTAAATTTAACAAAATGCAGTTAAAAAATAAAGTTTATTTGGGCTTGCAAAATATGTTTGTGAATTTGTGAATTTTTAGAGCATTTGAGTAAAATTTGAGCAAATTTGTGCTATAATTTTGCTTTTTATCCGTCATTGCGAGCAAATTTTTGTAAAATTTGCGTGGCAATCCACAATAAATTCCAACAAACGCCTAAATTTGTTATACTGCCTTATTTGCTGTCATACTGAGCGTAGCGAAGTATCCAAGAATGGTAAGTGTTCTCTTAATTTGTGTGGATTTTTCGTTCGTTTCACTCGCTCAAAATAACAAAATGCGCCGTCATTGCGAGCTTTGCGAAAACAAAGCGCAAAAAATCATACTTTTTCAAAACTTTTGAATTCTTTTGCTTTTTTACTTAAAATTGAGCCGTTTGCCAAGCATTAACCAAAACCGCTTAAAATGCACCTATGCGTTTTTGAAATGTGCTGTGTTCTTTTAATCAGTAATATCGGTCTAGTAGAACTGCGATGGATTTTGATGAAGGTAGGATGATATGCTCTGCGGGATATTTTTAGGGAAAATTCATAAATTTTGCCTAAAATGCGGTATTTGCGTGGGGTATGTTCTACTATGACCCGATTTTAGGGGATTAGAACGGAGGATAGTGGCACATCAAGTCCCTCTCCGTTCTACTATGATTAGATTAGGGGGGACTGAAACGATTTGAAACTCCACAACGAATTCCTTAAAGTTTTACCATAACTCAACTTTTGTTAAGAGATACTTAAACCGCTTTGCATAAAAATTTCTTGTTTTTTAAAAATTCACATTTTGATGAGAAAGTTCAAAGTTTTTAAAGCCTTGAAATTTAGGTGCTTTTTAAAATCAAAAGCGTGGGTTAAATTAGGTTAATCTTTGTTTTATCGTAAGACAAAAATTTGCATAGCTTGTGTGTTTTTATCGCAAAGTGGATACTTCGCTTTCTTGCGAAAGCTCAGTATGACAAACAAACCCTTGTCATTTTGAGCGGAGTGCATTAGCGCAAAGCGACCCAACGGGTTGCAAGGTGTAGCCGCAGCAAAAAAAATCTACTTGCAAAAACGGCAAGGCATTGTCATTTTGAGTGAGTGAAACGAACGAAAAATCCAAAGAATTTAAGATACGCTTTAAATTTTTGGATACTTCGCCAAAGGCTCAGTATGACGAGGAATTTTGTCATTGCGAGAATTTACAAAGCGTGAGCGTGCAAATTCGTGGCAATCCAAAGGTAAATTTGTGTTTAAATTCGTGGATACTTCGCTGCGCTCAGTATGACAAAATAAATCAGTATGGCAAAGTTTAAGGGTTTGCTTGAATTTTTGTGGCAAAGTTTGCTTTTATGCCTTGCCGCGCAAAATTTGCGCTCTTTTTATTTGCAATGATAGTAAGATTTAACAAGGCTTGTAAAAAGCCTTGTAGTGATGATAAATAAATTTTAGCGAAAATTTAAATCCGTCAAATCAAAAAATTTAAGCCCATCAAATCAAAAATGTAAGCCCGTCAAATCAAACTTATGACATATCCGCTTTCATCTTTTTGAATTTTAAAGTTGTATTTGCCGTCCAAATAAATCACAAGGCGGTAGTAGCCCTTGTGCGAGCCAAGGTCGAGCCTTTTGAAAGCCGTGCCCATTTTAAGGCGTTGGGTTTTGGTTTTAAAACTTGTTTGCCTTTTGAAATCCAAAATGATTTTGCTAGGATTTCCCACAGCGAAATTGCCGATGATTTCGTCCTTTGTGATGAGTTTGAGCTTGCTTTTGTAGCTTGCAAAGCTGATGAAGTCTTCTAACTTGCCGTTGTCGTTTGGAATTTCGACATTAAGGCTTGAATTTATCTCGCCCGTGAGATTAAACTGCTCAGGCGTTGTTACAGAAACATCAAGTATAGCCGTAGTTTGCGGGGATTTGGTTTTGATGAACGAGTAGGTGCGATGCCAATCAATGCTTTGATTTATGTCCAAAGTCATCGTTTTTTCGCTGCCATCAAGGGTTACATAAGTAACGCTAATGCTTTTAAGCAGCCTTGCGTCCGAGTTAAACACCACATCTTTTTTCTCAAAATCATCTAAAATCGCGTTTTCATCGATGGATTGCGGAGGCGCAAAAGGGTTGTCGTTGCCCCACGCAAACAACGCAAACAGCATTAAAATCAACTTACTTTTCATCAGGGTATAGTCCTTTTAACTCAAAATACTCTTTTTGCTTCCTTGCGTTTTGCTCTTTAAGCCACTCTATCCTTGAATTCAACTCTTTTTTTGTCGCCTTTAAAGAAAGCAAGGTTTCCAAAGACGACTTGCCAAAAAGCATATTGCCAAAATACCAAGCCGCCGCAACCGTCAAAAGCACATAGGCACTCATTTTGAGCGTATCGGCGTAAAACTGCCTTTTTTTCGCTCGCTCATCATAGTCCTTTAAAAGCTCTGCTGTGCTTTCTTTTGTGGCTTCTTCACTCAAATTCAGCCCTTTTTATAGCTTCTCTCCCAAAAATTCATCACTTTCAAGCTCGATTTCAAGCAGTCTGTTATACTTTGCCGTTCTGTCAGCCCTTGCGGGTGCGCCTGTTTTAATCTGCCCCGTGTTAAGAGCGACAGCAAAATCCGCTATAAAGCTGTCCTCACTCTCGCCAGAGCGGTGGCTCATAATGCACTTGTAATTATGTCGCATCGCAAGGCGCACGGTGCGCATAGTTTGCGTAACTGTGCCGATTTGATTAGGCTTGATTAAAACCGCATTTGCCATTTTTTTGACAATGCCCTCGCGCAAAATGTCCTCGTTTGTAACAAACAAATCGTCCCCCACAAGCTGAATTTTCTTGCCAAGCCTTTGGGTTAGGTTTATCCAGCCCTCAAAGTCATCTTCTGCCAAGCCGTCCTCTATGCTGAAAATAGGATATTTCGCGCAAAGTTCCTCGTAGCGTTTTATCATCTCATCGCTGCTTAGGCTTTTGCCCTCGATTTCGTATTTGCCATTTTTATAAAATTCACTGCTTGCCACATCAAGGGCGATTTTAACGCCCTTTTCATAGCCAGCCTTTTTGATACACCTCATCAAAAGCTCGATAGGCTCGGTGTTGTTTGCTAAATTTGGAGCAAAACCGCCCTCATCGCCAAGTGCTGTGGAGTGTCCTTGTGCGCCAAGCTCTTTTTTAAGCAAGGCGTAAATCTCGCACACCGCGCGCAAGGCTTCCTTAAAGCTCGTAAAGCCAAAGGGCATTATCATAAACTCTTGAAAATCGACATTGTTGTTCGCGTGCGCCCCGCCGTTTATAATGTTGCACATAGGCACGGGCAAAACGCTGGCGTTTGCACCGCCCAAATAACGATACAAAGGGATATTAAGCGCATTTGCTGCTGCTCTTGCTGCTGCCATAGATACACCCAAAACAGCGTTTGCGCCTAAATTTGAGTAGTTTTTTGTGCCATCAAGCTCAAACAAAGCCATATCAAGCTGGGTTTGGTTAAAGCCGTCAAGCCCTATGACATTTTCGGCGATGATTTCATTGACATTGCTCATCGCCTTTAAAACGCCCTTGCCTCCAAAGCGTTCGTCCTTATCGCGTAGCTCCAAAGCCTCTTTGCTGCCCGTGCTAGCACCGCTTGGCACTATGGCTTCGCCCGTGCTGCCATCGCTTAAACACACTTGCGCCTTTATCGTGGGGTTTCCACGACTATCAAGCACTTCATAAGCCCTTAAATCCTCAATCACAAGCATTTTCAATCCTCTTCTTCGTCATTTGTCGCGGCAATCACGCCCTCAATGCCGATAGAACCTTGTATGGCTTTAACTATTTCTTCGCATATTTTTGGATTTTCTTTTAAGAAAATCTTTGAATTCTCGCGCCCTTGTCCGATTTTTTTGTCCTTGTAAGAAAACCAAGCCCCGCTTTTGTCGATTATATCAAGTTTCACACCATAATCAATAACTTCGCCTTCCTTGCTGATACCCTCGCCAAACATCACATCAAATTCAGCCTGCTTAAAGGGTGGTGCGACTTTGTTTTTCGCCACTTTGACTTTCACGCGGTTGCCGATAGGCTCTTCATTTTGCTTTAAGGTAGCAATGCGGCGCACATCAAGGCGCACAGATGAGTAGAATTTAAGCGCGTTGCCGCCTGTTGTCGTCTCTGGCGTGCCATAGCCCATAGCGCCGATTTTCATACGAATTTGGTTGATGAAAATCACCGTGCAGTTCATTTTATGCACTATGCCCGTGAGTTTTCGCAGGGCTTGACTCATAAGGCGCGCTTGAAGTCCCACGTGCTGGTCGCCCATATCGCCCTCTATCTCAGCCTTTGGCGTAAGTGCCGCCACGCTATCAACGACTACTAAATCTATCGCGCCACTTCGTGCTATCGTTTCTACGATTTCAAGGGCTTGTTCGCCAAAATCAGGCTGAGAAATGTAGAGATTTTCAGTATCCACGCCCAAATTTCCTGCGTATTTGACATCTAGTGCGTGTTCTGCGTCTATAAAAGCGCACACACCGCCAGCTTTTTGACACTCTGCGATGATATGTAGCGTCAAGGTTGTCTTGCCCGAAGCCTCAGGTCCGTAAATCTCTATAATCCGCCCCTTTGGCACGCCACCTATGCCAAGTGCTAAATCAAGCCCCACAGAACCCGTGCTGATGGCATCTATATGCTCTACTTCCTTATCGCCAAGCCGCAAAATCGTGCCTTTGCCAAAGGTTTTATCAAGGCTTTTAAGCGCCGCATCAAGGGATTTCTTTTTGTTTTCGTCCATATTTCGTCCTTTTTGGTGTGTTTTCACAAATGACTGCGAAATTTTGAAAAAATATGCCTGAATTTTACAAAAATTTGGTTTATGAAAACTTTTTTCGAGAAAGAATTTGAGAAAAATTTGTAAATTTGCTTTTTAGGTTGATATGTTGTGTTTTGTTGTAATAACAGAGTAAATGAAAATAATTTTTTGTGAAATTTTTGCAAAATTTACAAATTTTTGAAAATTTTTTGAAATTTTTAGAGAAATTTTTTGCGAAATTCCGCAAATTTTTGCCACTTTTTTGCGCTTTTTGCCTTTGCATTGTCGCATTTACGCCAAAAAAGTTTTACGAAAGAGTAAAGTTTGCTTGTGATAAGTGCTCAAAGAACCTAATCTCAAAGTTTTGCGCTTAAAGATTTGCTTGTAAATCAGTCTTACAAAGGACTTTGATGCACCAAAGTGCGATTTCAGCCCTCGCTCCGTATGATAAGGCTTTGTGGGAGCTTGAATTTTTCGATGATTTGCCTTTCTTTTTCTCTCATTTGTCCGCTGTCTTTTTCGTGGTCATAGCCTAGCAAATGCAAAATGCCGTGCAAAAAAAGCAAGGTAAATTCAGCCTCTTTGCTGTGTTTTCTCGCCTTTGCTTCGTCTTTAACGGCATTTGCGTTTATCACTATGCTTCCAAGCGGTAAATTTGCCGCATTTGGCACGGCTTTCAAGGCAAAAGATAGCACATCAGTAGCCTTTTCTATGCCTCTTTGAGCTAAATTTATCGCTTTCATCGCACTTTCATCAACGATAACAAGCTCTATGTCCTTGTCTGCAAGCTCGCTAGCGATTTTTTCTACTAAATCAAGCCCAAAATCCAAGTCAAATTCAGCTAAATCTTGCTCGCAAAGTATCATTTTAGGGTTTGCTTAGCTTAAATTCGCTGATGAGCGCCCCGCAAAGGGCGAAAAAATTCACGCCGTCTATGGTTTTGTTTTGCTCGAAAAAGTCAAACATTCCCCAAAAGCCACTTTCCAGCTCTTTGGACTTTACGCCGTAGCTTATGGATAGCCCAGCCTCCACAAAGGCGGCGAATTTGTCGCAGTATTTAAGCGCCTTGCCGTCTATCGCGCCGTCCTCGTTTTCGTTAAACGCGCTCAAACTCCCACTGCAAAGCCCTGCTTGGCGGTTGCGAAAGGTGCGGTTTTCAAACTCGTTTTTCACATAGCCCCCGTTTTCGCCTTGTTCCTTGCGAATGCCCAAAATATAGGCAAATTCGTCCCTAAAATCGCTCGGCACAAAGGGCAAAATTTTGTCATTGATGAGTTTCATTTCATATTCGCCGATAAGCTCGTGAAGCCCGTCTATGCCGTATTTGACGGGGCTTATTATGTCGCGAGTAAGGCTCTCTGGCAAGTCGTGAAAAAGCGCACAAAAAAAGTTGTTTTCAAGCCTTTTATCGCAAGCCTTAATCTGTAAAGAGTAAAAATAGCTCAAAATCGCCACCACAAGCATATGCCCAAGCACCGCTGTTTCAGGTATGCGCGGGGTTTGCGCCCAACGCTTTTGAAAGCGCAAACGCCCACTTAAATCAACGATTTTAGCGATTTTTTGATTTAAGGCAATCTTTCGCGCCCCGATAAGCTCGTAGTAATCTTCTAATTCCTCTTCGACTTTTGCCTTTATCTCATCAATGTCGGCTAAAAATTTGCTCGTTTGATAGACTATGTGAAACTCCCATCTAGTGGCAAAATAGCTCGCCGCACGCAAGATGAGCCGCTCTTTTTCAAACTCCCCTCCCGTTAAATACCGCTCAAAACGCTTTAAAAATCGCCCCTCATCGATACTTTCTACCATAGGCTCGACCTTGCTCAAAACCCACGAATTCACCTCGTCTTTTTTCGCCCGAACTATCTCGTGATAGACATCAGGGCGTATGTCTGTAACCACTACTCGGCTTAAAAACTCGAAAATTCCGCCCTCGATGATGGCTCGCATATTGACATTTTTTTCCATTTTGGCGATGAAATAAGCGATGATGAATTTGTGCGCCTGCTTGTCAAGCTCGACTAAATTCGCCATTCTAGGATAATCGTTCCAACGGCTTATGCTCGCAGCCTTAAAGATATGCTCGATGAGCTGAATGCTTATCATTTTCGTCCTTTTGTGTGCGAAATTTAAAAGAGAAATTGTAGCATAAATTTGAGTTTTTGGGGCGGATTTGAGTAAGTAATTTAAGCAAAAATCAAGCAAAGCCCCACAAATCTCCCTAAAACCTATATCTCACCACCAAGCTTCCGCCATAGTAGTTAAGCCCTGTGTCATAGTGGC
>OIZX01000077.1_pt1 | contig 73349 bp, 105 predicted proteins | sample 1588621 | NCBI WGS metagenome assembly OIZX01 (sample SAMN03283276) | human gut metagenome | biome: human-associated habitat; material: feces | host: Homo sapiens | place: Peru | collected 2012 | reverse complement strand
CGGCTCCGGCTACGGCTACGGCTACGGCTCCGGCTACGGCTACGGCTACGGCGACGGCTCCGGCTCCGGCGACGGCTACGGCGACGGCTCCGGAATTAAGAGCTTCAACCGGGAAACGGTCTATCAAATTGACGGCGTAAATACGCTGATTCGTTCCGTGCGTGGAAACACTGTGCACGGGGCAATCGTGAATAATGATTTGACGACCACTCCGTGCTACATTGTTAAGCAGGACAACATTTTCGCGCATGGTAAAACGCTGCGCGAAGCAATGGAGGCGTTGCGAGAAAAGCTTTTCGAGGATATGCCGGAAGACGAGCGCATCGACACGTTTCTGCGTGAAACAGACCGCGAGAAAGCATATCCGACACAGTACTTTTACGACTGGCATCACCGATTGACTGGCTCATGTGACATGGGGCGAAAGCAGTTTGCCCGAGACCACGGCGTTGACCTCGAGCACGGCATGATGACGCTGACGGCGTTTTTGGAGCTGACAAAGGACGCTTACGGTGGCGATGTAATTCAAAAAGTGATCGATAGAATGGAGGATTAGATGGACGCGTTAGAGTTTTTAAGAGAACGCAAGAGACTGTGCAACAGCTACAAGAATTGCGATGGATGCCCGTTTGTAAAAAGGCTCTGTTCCATCAGCGACATTATGTCCGATGAAGATTGCGAGAGAATCATCGCTATTGTTGAGCAGTGGTCAAAGGAGCATCCCGTTAAGACGCGGCAGGGTGTGTTTCTGAAGCAGTGGCCTAACTGCACGATAGATAATGATGGCGTTGTCGGGATGTGCCCAAAAAGTGTTGACAAAGATTTTATCTGCGATGTGAACCGTTTTGCTGGTTGCCTAAACTGCCGCCGCGAGTTTTGGATGCAGGAGGTGGAGTGATGGAGCGACTGACAAAACGCGATACCGATGGACAGGCAATGATGGACTGCGAGAAGTGCGAAGCGGATTGGACGGGTAAGCATGGTAAGCCGATGGCTGACTGCACCGCGCTGTATTGCCGCAATCGTTTGTTAGACCGACTGGCGGAATACGAGGACACGGAAGAGACGCTTCGCCAACTGTGCCGAAACTGCGATCTTGAACGGTTGGAGAAATTGGCCGAGGCCGACAAGGACGGGCGGCTGGTGGTGCTGCCGTGCAAGGTGGGCGACGGGCTTTGGACATTCTGTAGTCATCCGGTCGAGCAGGTTTACAGTTTTACTGTGACAGATATAAGCACGCTTAATGGGCGGACTATGCTGAACACATCGCGTTGCGGCGTTGTAGATGCGCGTGATGTTGGCAAGACCGTATTTCTCACCCGCGAGGAGGCGGAGAAAGCATTGGAGGCGAGGAAGGATGAGTAAAGCTGTTATGCTGAGCATCCGCCCGAAGTGGTGTGAAAAAATTGCCAGAGGTGAGAAAACCATCGAGGTACGAAAAACGCGCCCAAAGTTGCAAACACCATTCAAGTGCTATATTTACTGCTCGAAAGCGAAAGAACGGCTCATCGGAATTTTGAAAGATGGTGACGAAAATTATGGGGAGATATACCACGGCAAGTCTGTTTTCATAAAACAGGACGAGGGTTCTGCGTGCGATATGATGGGTAAGCGACAAAAGGTCATCGGGGAGTTTACCTGTGATCGGATTTATGAGCTTGCGCCCCTCAACCATGCACCGGACGACGTAGAAAAGCAAGCCTGCCTGACACGGGAAGAAATTGTGAACTACCTAAAGGGAACCGGCTATGGCTGGCATATCGTCGACCTGAAAATCTACGATGCACCGAAAAAGCTGGGGGAGTTTTGGCGAGACTGTCTGGAATACTCGGAGCTTAGCACAAACTGTTGGGCTTGCGAAAATGTTTGCGGAGATGACGACGAAACGGACTGCAACACGGACGGGCGGCTATATCTTCACCGCCCGCCTCAGAGCTGGTGCTATGTGGAAAGGATGAAGGATGGCAATTAGCAAATCAAAGCGCGAAGCGGTCTACCGAAAGTATAATGGGCACTGTGCGTATTGTGGACGAGAAATCGCTTACAAGGATATGCAGGTAGACCATTTCAAACCATTGAGGGCGTGGGGGATTGAGGACGCGGGAACAGATGACCTTGACAACCTCATGCCAGCCTGCCGGATGTGCAATCACTACAAGCGTGCAAATTCGCTTGAAACTTTTAGGCATTGCATCGCAGAAATTCCGCGAAAGCTGCGCGAGAACTATATCTACAAGGTCGGCGTGGTTTATGGCAATGTCATCGAGGCCGAAAAACCGATTGAGTTTTACTTTGAGACGCAGGAAAGGAAGGCGGTTGACAATGGCTGAATACATTGAGAGATCCACTGCTGTAAAGGCGGTCTTGCGGGAACGAAAACCAACAAACAGTGTAGCGCAAAATCGCATGTTATCTATTATCCAGCGGGATTTATTAACAATGCCCGCCGCTGATGTTGCGCCGGTAGTGCGATGCATGGACTGCAAGCACAGCACATTGCCGTCCGAGCTTACCCAGCGGTATGGGAAGCCGGGTACGCTGACGTGTCACAATAAGCACGCACCGAGCAATAGACGCAATGTGGGCAGCGCCGATTTTTGCAGCTACGGCGAACCAAAGGAGGGGTAACATATGGACGTTGTTGGGCGAAAGGTTGTTAAAACGCGAACGGCTCATGTGTGTTTCGGTTGCGGGCGCAAATTCGAGCAAGGGGCTATGATGGAGCGCAGTTGCGTTTTTGATGGGACGCCGTGGACGTGCTATTTGTGCGAGAGCTGTCAGAAAGCGTCTGCTGAATTAGGATGGCAACACGAGTATGGATTTGGGGACTTGCGCGAACGGTCGCTTGAGATTGAGAGGGAGGCACTCCATGCTGACGATCACGATTAAAGCTAACGTCCCCGCCGGTGACGCGCAGGGCATCAAGGAGCGCATCGCCATGGATATTGAGCGATACGGCGACTGCAAGGTCGTGAAGGTCGAGAGCGACCGGGGACGGGAAGAACAGCTACGAATGAAAGGAGCCAAATTATGAGCATCAACGTAAAGAAGTACACCAAAGACCAGATGGCGAAGATGGTGGAGGAAGCGCAGGAAGCAGCGAAAAAAACGAATGGGTTTATGAACGAGCTGCGAAGTCGAAATAGCGAGCTGGAATTACAGGTCCGCACGTTGAAGGCCAAGAACGCCGCCCTGACCGAGCAGCTTGACCAGATGAACGGCGAGGCCATCAACAAGGCAAATGAGATTGCGAATCTGAAAGCGGACGCGGATGCGCTGCGAAATAAGATTGATGACACTGAGGCGGCGCTTGGGCGAGCGAATGCGTGCATTGCCACCATGCAGGTTGAAAAAGATCAGCAAACGAAAGAACTTTTCGAATGGCAGGGAAGCGCGCAGGATCTGCATGACGATCTTTTGAATGCACGAGAGCGCGCACACTATGCAGAAGCCCACCCGTGGAGGAATCTGTGGGCGTGGGTAAATAGAAAACTGGTGCGCCATGATTAAAGATAGCGGCGAGCGCATAATTAAAATTGAACGGGAGAAATTCGATGACTGAAGAAGAGAGAAAGACATTTCTTGAAGCGCTGCGCGTGTTTGGCAGTCAAAATCAGATCACTGTGGCGCTTGAGGAAATGAGCGAGTTTCAGAAGGAACTCTGCAAATACCTGAGAAATGACTCTTCGTTTTCTTATGCTAATATTGCCGAAGAAATGGCGGACGTTGAGATCATGCTAGATCAGATGAAAATACTCTTCCAGCGAGATAGTGCTGTAGAAGAGCAGCGCCAATACAAAGTGAAAAGGCTGCGGGAAAGGATTGATAAAAATGTTCGACTGTAAGTGGTGCATGGATGAAATTTGCGTCAACGATGATTGCCCGGCGTGTGCCGACTATTGCCCGGTTCCAGACACCGAAGGCGTGTGCCGTCACGAGGACAGGAGATAGTGATGATGGATAAATGCAACGAAAGAGATCGCGCGGTGCTGTCTGCGCTGGATGACAACATCCGGCGCGCACCATCGCTCGGAGTTTGCGCAGAATGCTTTGCAGCACTGAAACTCGAGTTCGAGCGCGTGATGGCGGAACGGGACGCAGCCAGAAAAAGCGCCGTAATTGTTCCGAACAGAAAGCGCGCCGAGCCGCTGGAATGAGCCTTTCAAAGCTCTTCGTGTTAGTAAGTTGTTAGCAACCAAAAATGATTTATATCGCTTAACGCTGATTAACGTTTCAATAAATGCGAAAAGCACAGCAGAAAGCGGTGAAAAGTAAACAATAGCGGTTAAAAATATGTAGTCTTCTATTTCGTAATCAGCAGGTCATGTGTTCGAGTCACACCACCAGCTCCAAAAAAGCCCTGAAACATCAATGGTTTCAGGGCTTTTTGATTTTGCGTTACTTTTTGTTTGTTAGTAACGAGTTAGTAACTGCATCGACTACTGTATCGCCGTCGATGTGAGTGTAAATGTTGGCTGTGGTGGAAAAATCTTTGTGACCGAGGACTTCTTGCAAAATAACAGGCTCGAGATGCTCTTTGACCGCTCGCGTTGTGTAGGTGTGTCGCGTAGCGTGCGGCGTCTTTTTTTCGATGCCAAGACGCTCAAGCAAAGGGTAGTAGTCTCTTTTGCGGAAGTTATCTGGGCTGTGCTGTCCCTTATACCCCGACAGTAAGAGCGGCCCGTTTGCGATGGACGCAAAATGCTCGAAGTACGGTCGCGCTTCCGGCCGGATTGGAATGACACGGCGCTTGCCAGCTTCGGTTTTCACGCCTCCTATAATCCTATCACCGTGGTAATCCTCAAGCCGAAGCTTGAAAAGCTCGCTGATACGCATTCCCGTGCCAAGATACATAAGGATTATTTTGGCCGTATCGCTTCCGTCCTTTTCCAGCTTTTTCATGTCATCCTCGGTATATATTGCCTTATCCTTTTTCTCCTCTCCCGGCAATTTAATATACTGGGCAAAGTTAGTGGTGCAAATCTCTTCTCGCACCGCCCACTCTGACATTTGTGTAAGCAGGATCTTGTACTTGGAGATAGACGACCGGCTTTTCCCCATGTGAGGGTCTAAAGCTTCCTGAAAATCGGCAACGCGCAAGTCTCGAAATTTCTTGTCGTGGAGCGTTGCAAAAATTTTATACGCATTGTCGTAAGAATCCTTGCTCTTCTCGCCGATGCTTTTATAGTGCTCTTTTTTCCACGATTCGAATACCTCTGCAAACGTCATATTGTATCGATCGGTTAAATCTTTGCCGGAAAGATGCTCCAGCGCTTCCAAAGCATCGGTCTTTTTGGCGTAATATCCAATCACGACTTTGTTCTTTGCAGCGACCCACGGGCGAGATCGCCTGCCTTGCAGTTTGTAGACCGTTCCAGTGCCGTTGGCGCGTTTAAGCGCTTTCCGCTTTTCCTGCACTTGCTTTTTCCCGCAAATGTGGCAAAAGATAGCTTCTTCCGGAAGGTCTGCACCGCATTTTATACATTTCCTCATATTGCTATCACCCTTCTACAACGTGGCTGTTAAGAGACGGAAAACGAATGTTCTATTTTGCAAAACATAAAAAGAAATCCCTCATGAGTTTCGTAAAGCCCCAGTTGGGATTTGGCACGTCAAAATGGAAGAAATAAATGAGGACGATCACGGAGAGGACAGCCGAAAGATAAATAGCAAACCTTCCAGCTCTCTTATCCTTTCGCAGCTCGCTAATCTGGCGTTCCTGCATGGCAATGATCTCATCCTGACGCTGCGCGTTGATAAAGTTCACTTCTTCTGATGAATCGGACGGGTTTTCGTCAGATTCTATTCCGCAAACATCATCGACAGAACAATTCAGCACTTTTGCAATGCGGAGGACGACATAAGCACTGGTCGCCTTGGAACGGTTGGAAAAGTAATTGTTGACCGTGTGAACGGAAAGATCGGCGGCATCCGCTATTGCCTGGTTCGATAGTCCCAGCAAGTCTCTTTTGGCTTTTAATCTTTCTTTCAGAGCTAGGCTCTCATCAGATATATTTTCTTCTAAGCATTCCGGCATTGCTTCGGCTCCTTTCTACTGCTTGCTGCGCTTTTTTCTGCACATCGTCATTTTCAATCAGCGAACGAAGTCGAAACGTGTCGCATAGGAAGATGATGACACGCGGATAGGAAGGTTGTCTCGTAGACGGTCGAAAATAAATCTGCTACGATAGAGCCATAGCAGATCAGCGGTGGAACATGAATCTGCTATACCGGAGCCGCCGCTTTCGTGGCTGGTGCGGCGGCTCCGGTATCGGCGGAACATAGAATGAGAGAAGGAGAAGGGCGAACAGAATGGATGCGATAGACGGCCTGCAAAAAGAGGTGTATGAGCTGTTCGAGCGCATGACACCGGAAAACAAAATAAAAGCGCTTACTTATCTTGAGAACGTGCGACGAGATCAAAATAATCTCGCACCTTTGCGCGATTCTCAGGCGTCAAGTCGCTGAGATTCAGCACATCGAGTTTGCTGCCCTCCCGGGCGGCAGGCTCTTTTTTTTCGCCATCTATATCACCTAATCCGAGATAAGATGGGTCGACATCTAATATTTCAGCCATCCTTTTGATTTTCGGCGGAGACGGTTTTGTGCGTCCCATGTTCCACTGTGCAACAGCGGAAGATGAAATTGGCACCATGTCATAAAATTCAGCCTTTGATAATCCCTTTGCACGCAAAAGCTGATCTACCCTATAAAGCATTGTCGAAATATCCATATAGCACCCCTTAGTATTGTGCGAATTGCAGAAATGGGCGCAACAACAAAAACAAACGTTGACTTCGCAAAACTAAGTGATATACTTAGCATTACAAAGCAAAAGCGAAGCGAAAAGCGAGGATGCTTCGCAATACGTTTACTTATGTGGAGCTGTCATTTATTCCTGGCAAAAGGCATTGTACAGCCTTACTTAGTAAATGTCAAGCTAAACTAAGAAAATGCTAAGAAGAAAGTGGTGATGCTTTATCGCAAACGGGTTCAAAGTCTGCCGAGTTCGGGCGGACTTATCGCAAAAAGAGGCCGCAGAAAGACTTGGTGTCAGTACGATGACTCTCTACCAGTGGGAGACGGGGATTACATCCCCTCGCACATCCAGACTACCAGAAATTGCACGCCTGTATAAGTGCGATGTTGATGAATTACTTTTCAGGGAAAAACTAAAAGGAGAACTGTGAATGGATATTACATCGGACATCCCCCTTAACGTTATTGTGAAGGGGAGAAGTCTGGAAGAAGTTCTTGAAAAGGTTATGAGCAGTTGGAGAGACGCGAATGAAATCGGCTCCAAGGCGGGATTAACTGAGGAAGATATGTTTTCCAGAACTTTTATGTGTGTGGCTTACCGCATTTACCTGATGGGTGTGCAGGATGGAATGAAGGAGGATGAAGAAAATGAATGAATTGATCAAAATAACCTATTCCGATGACCGCCCTGCTGTCTCTGCCAGAGATTTGCACGAATTTCTGGAAGTTGGGTCTGAGTATTCTCACTGGTTCAAAAGAATGTGTGAGTACGGTTTTACAGAGGGACAGGACTATTCGCCATTTTTGACGAATAGGGTGGATGGACTTTCAGGGAAGCCGAGACAAGATGCAATTTTAACTATCGACATGGCGAAGGAGATTTGTATGCTCCAGCGCAATGAAAAGGGTAAACAGGCCCGCCAGTATTTCATCCAGTTGGAAAAGGACTGGAACAGTCCGGAGAAGGTGATGGCTCGTGCCTTGCAGATCGCAAACAAGAAACTGCAAGTGCTGGAAGCCAAGGCGGAGGAGGACAAGCCGAAGGTGCTGTTTGCGGACAGTGTGGCGGCGTCCCACACGTCCATTCTTGTTGGTGAGCTGGCAAAACTGCTCCGGCAGAACGGCGTGAACATTGGAGGAACGAGATTGTTCCGCTGGATGCGTGAAAACGGGTATCTTATTCGCCGTTCCGGTTCGGATTACAATATGCCCACGCAGCGGAGCATGGAGATGGGGCTTTTCACCATCAAGGAAACAGCAATCACACATGCGGACGGGACGGTGACGGTGAGCAAGACCGTTAAGGTAACGCCAAAAGCACAGATTTATTTTGTGAACAAGTTTCTTGGAGAAAAAAACTGTGAAACCAGAGGGGCGAACCATGGAAGATAAGGGTATAAACGTTTTTTGGAGTCCTGCGTTTGATGAATTGACCTTGGAACATCAGTTTGCGGAGTTTGGCAAACTTGCAAGCAAGTTGGCAGATGCGGCCACTTTTGCTCGACTCGAGGAATATGACTCGGCAGAAAAGATTCTGGTCGAAGCCACATCTGAGGCTTCAGCACTCAAGTGCAACCCATTGTTAGAGCTAGCGATTGCGGTTCGGAACTATATGACTGGACTTAGGCATGGAGTTATTCAGCCTGATGCAGTTGAGTACTAATCACGAATGGAGCGTGAAAGGGAAGAACCATACCGAAAACGAAGTAGGGAGGAGATTATGGAAAAGATCATTACGCTATCCACGGACGCAGCAGCGAGCTACCTGCGCGAACGCGGAATGAGCATTTCCCCAGATACGCTGCGGCGTGGGATTCAGCAAGGAGTTTATCCGTTTGGCATCTGCATCGAGGCGGGGAGCTCGCCGGTGTATCAGATTTTCAAGCGGCTGCTTGACGATTGGATCTCGGAAAGAAGTGTAGAAGGGTAAAAGCAGAGGAAGAGGGGGGAAGGCTATGCAGACCAAAACTGTAAAATTTGGGATGATTTACTGCGATGAAAACGAGATTCCGTATATCGACAAAGAAGAAAACCCACACAAGACGGAGGATGGGTTTCGCAGAGACGGGTTAAGCGTTTTGTTCCAGCTTCAGCGAGAGACCAGGGCGGCGTTGAATGCCATATCCAGCGAGTACAAGGTGTACCTTGAGAGAAAAGTTGAGTATGCCGAGAAAAACGGGGAATACCCGAAATCGGATGTCGTCAAGGGATGGTACGGAGGAAAGGCATTTTCGACATATCTGTACCACGTTGCAATGGGCAAGTCAAATTACATATCATCCTGCGCTTTTGCATCGCTTGCGAACGGAGAATTATCCAAACTTGAGAAGCGCAGCAAAGACATTCTTCGCGGTGATATGGCGATACCCTCATACGGCAAGAACCAGCCGATTCAATTCCCTGCGAGCAGCGTCTCGATCGCAGAAACTGACGGGGTTGTGTATATCGAGATATCTATGCTTTCTAACGTCGGCAAGAAAAAGCTTGGTGTTTCTAACGCAAAGTTTTTGTTCAGGCTGCTCGATAAGGACCGCGGCACTCGATCCATCATCAACCGGTGCATGGGCGGAGAGTACAAAGCGGGGAAGATTTCTCTCAAGTACGACGAGCGCAAAAAAATGTGGTTTGCGCATATGGCGTTCAGTTTTCCTGACGCGAAAGCCGCGTTCGACCCGAGCCGTATTCTTGGTATGGATCTCGGCGTTGTGAATGTCGCCTGCTATAAGATTGGTGGGGAGCGCGGCGCTAAGTTTGTAAGGGGCGGCGAGATCGAGCACTTTAGGGCGACCTTACAGGCAAGAAAACGCTCCATCCAACAGCAGAGACCGTATGCAGGAGACGGTTCTATCGGCCACGGATACGATACACGGCTTGCTCCGGTTTTGAAAATTGGAGATAAAGAAGCAAAATTCCGCGATACTTACAACCACAAGATCAGCCGCGCAATCGTCGATTATGCCGCTGACAATGGATGCGGCACAATCCAAATGGAGGATTTGACCGGGATATCCACAAAACACAAATTTCTGAAAGATTGGCCGTACTTCGATTTACAGACAAAGATCGAGTACAAGGCAAAGGAACGAGGAATTTCCGTTATTAAAGTACCGGCGGCATACACCTCGCGGCGTTGCAGCAAGTGCGGATTTATCTGCGAGGATAATGTACACGATAACTACAGAAGATTCACCTGTCAGTCCTGCGGATACGACGCGGACTCGGATTATAACGCGGCTGTGAATATCTCGATGCAAGGCATCGGCGATATTATCAAAGAGTCGCAAAAAGAAAAGAAAACCGGTTCGAACCGAAAGCCTGCATGAAATTGCGGGACGTTCGCACCCGATACGAGGGTAGACTCCACTGCCCAAAACCGATGAAGTATCCCAGAAGACGGGATTTCCCGCAGGGACAACACTCGGTAAGGTTAATGTCGCCATAGTAACCCGGCGACGGCCCAAAACTTAACACGGATTTGAGCGTGTGAGTGCTGGTCGGAGGATACTGTGTTTGTCAAGGAAGGAAACAATCCGCGCGCGAGTGCGGGTCGGAGGGCAAGGTCGAAAATCAGAATGGACGTGTGGGACGCGAAACAATCCGCGCGCGAGTGCGGGCTGGAGGAAAGCAGTTTTTTGTTTCTGATAATACAGGTTCGAAGCAATCCGCGTGTGAGCGCATGACAAATGAAGGAGAAAAAATGGCAGATAAGACTTACATAGGCGCGAAAGAGGCGCAGGCTATCGATGCTTGCCTTACGGCAGGGCTGGACGTGCAGATCACGCGGACGGCGTTTGGCGTGAAGATCGTGGGGGTGGAGGCCAAGAAAGTCTTTCGCTCCGGCGAACAGAAAAGCAAATAACGCACCTGACCGCAAGCGGGCGGTCGGAAGAGCCAAGAGGGGCTGAGCAACCGGGGAAATCTCGGGACTTAGCCCCTCTTTTTATTTTTACGAAGAAGGAGAACACGAAATGGTTTTCGAAACGAACGAAAGCTCGAAGGAGCGCCAAGCACGTATCGCAAAGGTGGAACGCCGCGAGCAGCGGAAAAAGATTCGCAGACAGCGCCGTATCCAGCAGGCGGAGGACGCAGTGACATTTCTCCTCCCGTATCTGGCATTCCTGATGCTGCTGGTCAACATTCTGATTGCGGTCTGGGTTGTGGGAGAGATGCTTCACGGCATCAGGATGACCGAGACCGCTGTCGAAACGGAAAGCGCGGAATGCCCGACACTCCCCGCTGAGGATGCGCAGCCGGTTCGGATGATCGATGACGCGCTTGGTTTCTCGGATGGTGCGGTGGCGGAAGAGTACGCATACATCCCTTTCCCTTTCAGCGAGGATATTCCTCTGAGCTACGAGGAACAGGAAGCGCTTTATGGAGCTTGCGAGGAATTTTCGGTGGACTATCCACTGATGCTTGCGCTGATCGAACGGGAAACGCACTTCAAGAACGAGGTCGGAGACGGCGGGAAGAGCTATGGCTATTGCCAGATCCAGCCACGCTGGTGGTCGAAGACGGCGGAAAGCATCGGTGTAACAGACCTGATGAACCCGGCGGGGAATTTTCGCACAGGATGCGCAGTGCTGACACATCTGCTTGGCGTTTACGGTTGCGGCAACCTGACAGATGCACTCACAGCTTACAACACCGGCCACGGCGGCGCGAGCGAATACGCGAGAGACGTGCTGGAAAAGCAAGAAAAGTGGCAGGGAGTGGTTGGCGCACTTATGGAAGGTGGTTGCAGGTGATAACGAGAACGACATATCCAAATCGTGAGGAATGGTTGATCGGTCGCTCTCACGGGCTGGGAGCAAGCGATATTGGTTCAGTCTTGGGCGTGTCCGGGTTCAAGACACCGATCCAGCTTTGGAAAGAAAAGGTGGGCGCTGTTACGCCGAAAGATATAAGCGATAATCCGCGCGTTCAATTCGGCAATGTTGCAGAAGAGCCTCTGCGGGAGATGTTCCGGCTTATGCACCCGGAGTACGAATTGACGTTTGAGCCTTTTACCATTTTGCGACCGGTCGGAAGATACAGTTTTTTGTCCTGTACCCCAGATGGCGAGTTGGTTGAACTGGCGAGCGGACGAAAGGGCATTTACGAGAGCAAGACCGCGACGTGTCTCGGAAGAAATGACTGGGAGAAGTGGGACAGGCAAATTCCAAAAACATATTATGCGCAGATACTCGAGCAAATGTTTTGCGGCGAGTTTGAATTTGCGGTGGTTTGGGCGCTCCTGCTGAATTCTGACGGCGATGCAAGCTTACGCGCCTACAAATTCGAGAAAAGCGATTGCGAATCCGATATCCAGTTTTTTCTGCCTCGCGCGGAGGCTTTTTGGCGGCACGTGGAAAACGGAACGATGCCGTCGCAAATCTTGACGCTCTGAGCGTTGGCTCTGAACGATAAAAACCGAAAAGGAGAACAACAAAATGGCATTGGAAATCACGGTAAGGGATCTCGAAAAACAGGAGGAAATCAGCAAGATGGTCTGCAAGTGCGCGCTGCTGTCGATGGATGAGGCGGGCGAGCACGGAGACGCAAGCCCCATCGTATTTGCCGAGTGCGACACGCTTTTCATCGCAGATACGATCCTGCGAATGGAGAAGGCAATCGAGGAGCTGAAGGAAGACCCTGACATTCGCAGGGCTGTAAACTTCGCTCGCTGGCTGCGCTCGGAAACTGAGCGCAGGAAAGAAAAGAAAGAACCGGAAGCGCAGGAACCGGACATTTCGTTTGCGGTCAGGGTGACGCGCGTGCCGAGAAAGGGCGGTGAGAGATGATGTATGTGACGGTCCGATACTACAAGCCGCAGCTCAGCGGCTACGCAGGCATGGCCTATACCTACCGCACCGATCTGCCGCTAAAGGCGGGCGACAAAGTGATCGCGCCGACGAAGGGCGGAGACAACCGCGCCATTGTGCTGGACACCGATGTTCCGGAGAGCAACGTCGCGCCGCATATCCTGCCGCTCCTGCGCGAGATCACGCAGTATGACACCGAGGAGGAAAAAGCATGAGTGGAGCAATGGAATTCAGCATTTCGACTGATTTGACGCCGCTGCGCAATTTTGATATTCAGGCAAATTTTGAAGAGTGCAAGGCATGGCTGGATGAGAATCTTGCGCCGTACCGCACGATGGTCGTCACTGAGGACGGGATCGCGTCTGCTAAAAGCTACCGCGCGACCATCCGCAAGGTGGCTGCCCGCATCGATGAGTGCCGCAAGATGGCAAAAGAAGCGGCGATGCAGAGCTATAAGCCGTTCGAGGAAAAGTGCAAAGCCCTGACGGCGCTGTGCGATGAGAGCGCCGCCAACCTCGACGGGCAGATCAAAGCCTTCGATGAGGCGAAGAAGGCGGAGAAGAGCGAGCGGCTGCGCGCGTTCTTCAATCAGAGCATCGGCGAGATGAACGATTTTCTGACGTTCGACGCCATCTATAACCCGCGCTGGATGAATGCCACCTACTCCGAGGAACAGGCGCGCAAGGACATTATCTGCGAGATCGCCAAGTGCTCGAACGCCGTGGAAAGCCTGCGCGCGCTGCACAGCGAGTTTGAGACCACGCTGCTGGACGAGTTCCGCCGGACGCACGATCTGGCGGCGTGCCTGAAACGAAACGAAAACCTGCTGAGGATCAAGGAAATCGAGGAAACGCGCAAGCGTATGCGCCGCGAGCAGGAGCAGGACGTGGCGAACAAACTGGCCGCCGCACGGGCAACGGAAGCGCCCACGCCGAAGATAGCAGAGCCGCCCGAGACGGAGAAACCGCGCGAGGAAGAACGCCCGGAGCACGCGGCGGAGCAGCCGCAGATGTTCGAGCTGGTCTTCCGCGTTCACGGCACAGCGGAGCAACTGAACGGCTTGAAGCAGTACATGAAGGAAAATGGCATCCAGTTTGGACGCGCGGACGGATAAGGAGGAAAGATCATGAATCCGAAAAACACCTTTACCCGGCAGACACAGAGCAAGCACTCGTTTTCACTGGCAGTCACATCGCCGTCGATGCAGGGCATGATCAAAAAGGCGCTTGGCAGCGATGCTGCCGCCGCCCGCGTCACGTCGACGCTGATCTCGGCGGTCAACGCGAGCGACCAGCTGCGCGACTGCGAGGCGTCCACCATTGTAGCCGCGGCACTGCGCGGCGAAGGTCTTGGCCTGATCTATGGCCACGGCTACTATGTTGTGCCTTACGGCACGGTCGCCACATACATCATGTCGTACAAAGGCTACATCCAGCTTGCGATGTCTACGGGATTTTATGCAGACATCGACTGCATTGAGGTGCGCGACGGCGAGCTTGACGGACGCGACCGCCGCACCGGAAAACCGAAGGTAAACCTCGCAAGATACGAGACCGACGAAGAGCGCGAGCAGCACGCCGTGATCGGCTATTACGGATATTTTGAGCTAAAAGACGGGACGTTCCGCTACGAATATTGGTCGCTGGACAAGCTTCTGCGACACGCCGACCGCTATTCCAAGGCGTTTCACCTTGAAAAATTCCTCGAAATGCAGAGCGGCAGCATGAGTCCGAAGGACGTGGAAAAGCTCCTGAACGGCTCGCCCTGGTACGACCCGAACGGCGGGCAGGACAAGATGTGCCGCAAGACGGTCATCCGGCAGCTGCTCAACAGCGGCTACGCACCGCTTTCGCCGGAAGTGAAAATGGCGTTTACGAACGACAGCCAGAGCGAAGACAGTGGCGTGATCCCCGACTTCCAGATGCCCGAGCGCGTGATCCCGACGAATGGGGAGGTCGTTGATGCTGCGGCGGATACCGAGAGCGCCGCGCAGGAAGCCGCAGAGGGGGCTGTGAGCGCTCCTACCGCTTCGGACGTGAAATTACCTTCCCGAAAGGAAAACGCCGCACAGCGCATCTCAGACGCGAATGCAGGGGATTACGCGCAAAGCTTCTTTGACGATTAAGGAGGGCGCGCAAAATGGGGATCATGGTTGGAAAGGCTGCATCGGACGGTTCTCGTCCGATGCACCTTTGGGGAAAACTCTCGCGTGAAGTCAAGATCGGAGAGACCGCCAAGGGAGAGCCGAAAGTGCAATTCGGCGTGTGCTATTCGCGCGGCGAATTCATGAATATTCTTGCAGTTGGAAACGATGAAACCACCCGAGTCGCCTGCGCTTTGGAGAAGGGGGACGTGGTGAGCATCGACGGCGTGTGGTCGCAGAGAAAATACCGCACGCGCGACGGCGAGGAAAAGATTTGGTCCGAGCTTCGCGCCGACACGATCTATTCCCAAAGCCTTTTAGCGGCGGTGCTGGATATGCTATCCGCACCCCGTCCCGCCGCTGAACCGGACGCGCGCAAAGAGAAATTTTATTCAGAGGAACGGTCTGCGTCGGCGGAAGACGGCGGCACGCTGCCGTGGGAGCAGGCGGCGGAAGATGAAGCGTATGACTATATGCCGCAGATTTAAGGGAGGAACGAATATGGAGATCATTTGTACGAAGGATGAGTTTGCACGGCTCATTCGGTGGTGCGAGTGTGCAAAATACGAAAAAATGTGCGATGTGTGCCCATTTGTGCAATGTGACGGAGAAGATTGCGACCGCGATGAGCTATCCAATATGTGCCGGATCGTATGTGATCCTGACAAGGAGTAGGCCATGGCGACAGGAAAACGCTACTACTGGATGAAACTACGTGAGAATTTCATGACCAGTGATACAATTGACTGTTTTATGTCCCAGCCGGACGGAGCGAACTACGTTGTTTTGTACCAAATGCTTTGCTTAAAAACCATTAACACTGAAGGGCGTCTTTCCCGGAAAATTGGTGAAATTATCATTCCATACGACATACCAAAAATTCAGCGGGATATGAAATGGTTTTCCGTAGACACCATTCGCGTGGCGTTGGAACTGTTTAAGGCGTTTGGTCTGATTTACGAGGACGTAGATGGCGTGTTGACTCTGGCAGATTATCATTCACTGGTTGGTAGCGAAAGCGACTACGCAAAGCAGAAGAAATTGCAACGGAAGAATAACCGACCAGAATTATGTGTGGACAATGTCCACACGAATGTCCACACAGAGATAGAGATAAGAGATAAGAGATTAGAGAAAGAGAAAGAGATAGATATAGAAGATAGGTCTTCTTCACTATGTTCAGAAGACCTCGTTGCCCCCGAAGCGGCGGCAACGCCCCAGCAGGAAGAAGCTGAGCGCATCCCTTACGCAAAGGTTCAGAATCTGTATAACGATATTTGCCCGAAAATGACAAAATGCACCGTCATGAGCGAGGCACGGAAAAGAGCAATCAAGGCTCGGTTCGCAAGCGGGTACGAGCTAGAAGACTTTGAGCGCCTTTTTACACTGGCGGCGCAGAGCACCTTCCTCAACGGCGGGAACAAGCGGAATTTCATGGCGAATTTCGACTGGCTCATCAGGGATGCGAACATGGCGAAGGTTTTAGACGGGAACTATTCGGACAGAGCCGGCGGAAACAACAGCCCTGATGGCGGCGGGTTCACCTACGACTACGGAGATATGAGCGGGAGTTTGTGATGCTGGATGATATTTTCACTACGTTGGCGCGCCGATCGGCGGCGCTGGCTGTACCGGAAGAAGGGGACTTCCTGCGAGACGGGCTGCTGCACTGCGGGAAGTGCGGAAAGCCGAAGATGTGCCGCGTAATGCTCCGCGGAGATACGCAGGAACCGGAGGTCGTCGGGTGCTGCTGCGACTGCACGAACGAGGCGTATCTGCGCGGGAAGGAAGAGCGCGAGCGAGAGGAAAAGCGGCTACGCATCGAGGCGCTGCGCGCCGACGGAATCCGCGACAAGAGCCTGACGGCGTGCCGCTTCGATGCCTCTGAAATGACGGATGGACTTTTGAAATGCAGACGCTACGCCGAGCATTGGAAGGAGATGCAGGAGCAGAACAGCGGGCTTCTCCTGTGGGGAAACACCAGCACAGGGAAGACCTATGCGGCGGCTTGCATTGCCAATTACCTGATCGACTGCGGAACGCCGGCAATGGTAACGAGTTTCCCACGCATCCTGAACGCAGGATGGGACAAGCAGGAGATCATTGACCAGATGCACTATTACCCGCTGGTCGTCATCGACGACCTTGATGTGGAGCGGAGCACCGAATATGCGATGGAGACGGTCTACATGGTAATCGACGAGCGATACAAGGCGAAAAAGCCGCTGATCGTCACGACGAACCTGACGCTTGAAGAACTATGCAAACCCAAAAACATGGACTATCGGCGCATTTACGAGAGAATCCTTGAGCTGTGCGTCCCTGTTGCCTTCAAGGGCGAGAGCTTTCGCCAAAAGGCTGCAAACGAGAAAATGCGGCGCATGAAAGAAATCCTTGAAGGAGGTGCGTAAGACATGAGCGGATGCCGGTTTGACAGCGTGAGCGATCTTCCTGCAAAGTACCGGGAGAAAATCAATGCCGAGATCAAGCGACAGAACGTGAACCGCGCAGCACGCGCCGCCGTAGAACTGGTGCAGAGCGCACAAAAGGCAAAAGAAAAGCCGAAAAAAAAGAGCGAACGAAAATTTCACAACCGCCCGACAGAGCGGATCATGCCAAACGGCGATGTACGGACATTCGACAGCGCACGGGAGGCGAGCCGCTATGACGAGCTGATGCTGATGCTCAGGGCGGGCGAGATCCGAGAGATGAAAGTCCAGCCGCAATTCACGCTGAAAGAAAGCTTTGTCACGCCGGAAGGCGACCTGAGCGGAAAGGTGGTATACATAGCCGACTTTTCCTACGAAGCGCGAGCGAAAGACGGGGCGTGGCACTTCGTTGTGGAAGATGTGAAGAGCGAGAGGACAAGAAAAAACAAGGATTATCGCATCAAGGTAAAACTTATGCAGGAGAACAGAGGGATCACCGTGCAGGAGGTTTTCTGACAGAAGGAGGTGCAGACGCATGGTGGGGAGCTACGAAATGCACACACTGATTATCCACGCCGTCGCTCCGTGGGAGAGTGAAGATGCGAAGGCAGTGGAGGCGCGGCCTATTGAAACGCACAGCACACAGGAACAGATCGACTACTGCGTGAACCATTGCCCATATGCTCATTGCGTGGACTGCATGAGCAGAAGGAGATCAGAGAAAAAGACGGTGGGGCGTCCGAGCCGATACGATTCACAAACATTGCGCGAGCTGCTGACGCTGAAGCTCACAAATGCGGAAATGTGCAGAGCGCTGGGGTGCAGCGAAAGGGCGCTGAGAAATTACAAGAGACAGGAGGCGGCAGAACGATGCCTATGAGCGAATACGAAAAGTCCCGGCTGATGCCGGAGGTGATCGGCAAGGTGAAACGAGAGGAAATCCAAAAGCAGCAGGAACAATTCCGCATGGCGGCGATCAATCGACTGCAAAAGGAGATCCGCTATGCGCAGATGCAGAAAAATGACCCGACGATTTGCGACCGGTACGCAGACCTGCGATATTGGGACGGCTATCTGGCGGCGCTGAACGAGGCGAAGAACCTGATATGAAGCGCCTCAAGGCGGAGTAAGAAAAATATTTCTGGAGGGAAGGCGCAATGGATCGGATGCCGGTATACGCCGTTCGGCTGCGGAGACTGCGCGAGCAGAAAAAAATGAAGCGCCGCGTCGCTTCGGAGCTTTGCGGGCTGAGCAAAAACATGATGAAGCGCTACGAAAACGGAGAGGTAGAGCCGAGAGCAAGCGCTCTCATCCTGCTTGCGGACTTTTACGACGTTTCCGTGGATTACATCCTCGGCGTGGAAGACAAAAAATAATTTTCAAAAAATCCCCATATATGGGGCGCACTTTTCCTGAGATGTGAAATCATGGGAGATGTGGAGGTATAAACCTCAACGTCTCCCATCTTAATTTTTTGAGCAAGGAGGTCGCTATGGAAGAGCAGACGGTTGAAACACTGACGCTGGACGAGCAGCAGAAGCAATATACCGCAATCGCGCGCGAAACCAGCGACAGTCTTGCCCTTTTTTATTGCTGCATCCGCTTTGACGTTCCCTTCGATATGCTGGCGGTTCCCAAAGAGGTTGGCAGCGCGGAGAAGTGGGTGGATTACTGCGACAATCTGCGGACAAAGGGGCTTGATAAAAAGCGCGGCGAAACGCTGGGCTTTCTCGATGGGCTGACGGACATCATGGAAATTTTCGGCGAGCGGCTGGACGTGGGAGAGTTCACCAAAGCCGTCGGCAACGAGAAAAGCGCGCGAAACCGGAAAATCGGAACGGCGAAGCAGCGCAAGGACTGGGGAGAGAACAGCACAAAGAATCCTTATACCGCCGAGGACTACAACGAGCTTGACCGCATATACGACGCGCTGGCCAGCGACCTGATGGCGGCGGGCGGCGTGAGCGTGAAGCAGGAATTTATCCTGCGCGACTGCGCCAAGATGACGCTTGACCGGGACAATATGCGCTCGATCGGGCAGTTTGACAAGGCGGCCAAGCTGAACAGGATGATTCAGGACAACCTGTCGAGCGAGGGGCTGAGAAAAAAGGACGCGAAGCCCATTGACGACCTGCGCATTGACAGCCTGACGGAAGCGCTGGAGCGCAAAGGGCTGCTGAAGAACGGGAAACCGTGCAGCCCCGACGAGGCCTTCAAAATCTTCTTCGGCAGGCCGTGTAAGTACCCGTACACGATGGACGCGGCGGAGCAGATGATCCTCATCAACGAAAACCGGATGCGGCAGAACGACGGAATGCCGGAGCTGGTAACGCTGCCGGACAACATGCGGCTGCACGACGATCTCGGCGAGTTTGCTGAAGAGCCGAACGAACGGGAAAGAGAAGCATACGCCAAGCTCGGACTCGTAAAAATGCCGCCGCCGAAAAAGAAAAAGCGGTGACGCCATGGCAAGAAGAACGGGGAAAGTCTGGTCGGCAGATGTCGGCTGGATTGCGAAAAAGCCGACGGAGAACCGCGACTATGGCGATTACGAGGATAGTTTCTGGGCATTTGTGGTATGGGTCATTCGATTATTTCCGGACAAATTGCTGGATATTGCGCGCAGCGAGGAAGCGGACTTTGCAAACGAAGAGATATTGCAGCGCGTGATGATGCGCGAATATGCGCGCAAGCGAGAGGTTTCGATCACCGGCACGAGAAGCCTGACGAAGACCAGCACGAAGATGAAATATGCAATGGTCAACGACCTTGTCTGGCCGGGAACGCAGAGCGCGTATTATGGCCCGTCGTATCGACAGCTTGCGGCCATCGGCAGCAAGACCTTCCGGCAGATCGAGCACGACTATCCGATGCTAGCAAGACATTGGCGCGTGACGGCAGAGAGCAAGGACGACTTCAAAATCGAGACCGACTGCGGAAGCGCATTTTACATCTCGGCAATGCGCGGCGACAACCTGCATGACGTGACGGCGGAAGAATACGCGCAGGAGGAAGCGCCTGCGTTCGATTATGGAGAATACTCGACCGTTGTTCTTCCTGCGGTGCGACTGTGGCACAACGTCAAGGGAGAACCGGACCGCAATTTCGTGGGCTATAAAAAGCACGCCATCACAAGCGCGGGACGAAAGCAGAACCACGCTTTCCAGACACGCTGCAAGGTGATGAAGAAAATGGCGGAAGGCGAAAGCGCCTTTGCCATGGACATTTCATGGGAAAGCATTGTGCTGATGCAGATGCGCCCCTATGAGTGGGCGATGGGGCTCAAGGATGAGCTGACGGTAGAAAAATGGATGCGAGAGATGGAATCGCGCTACACGGGGGCGGACGAGTTTCCGGTGCTGTCGGACGAGGTGCTGACAGACAGCCAACGGCTGAACCTGATGGAAACGGAGCACTGCTGCAAGGCAGCGCGCCCCGTGTGCGACCCGGAGGACGTGATCTACGTCATCGGCTACGACGTATCCTACGAGGATTCTTCCAAGAACGCCAAGTGCGCCTGCGTGGTACTGAAGCTGACGCGGCAGAAAGAATATCTCAAGCGAGACCGATTTTTGAAGCAGTTTGTGTACATCGACGACTGGCCGCCGCCCGACCAGAGCAAAGCCCAGGCGCGGCGACTGAAAGGGATCTGGCATCGCTTCTGCTACGATGGCAGCCAGACTTATATCGCCATCGACTCATGGCAGTATGGACGCGGGGTGCTGGAAGACCTGATGACAGACCTTGGAGACGGCTTACCGCCGCTGTGCATCCGCAAACACGCAGCCTACGTCTCGGCAGAGCTGCCGGATGCTATCCCGGTGATCTACCCTATCAAGGCAGGCGGCACGGGCGTGACGGACCCGGACTTTGAGATGCTGAAATACGCACAGACGGAATTTGAGCACCACAACGTAGAGCTGCTGACACTGAATGCCAACGAGGGCGTGGAAGCATATAAGCGGGCGCACCGCATCAAGGACGATGACCGGGACTATCAGATCGCACTGCCGTACCAGAAGTGCCGCGAGCTGAGCGGGCAAATCCAAAACCTGAAGCTGGTGCCGAGCGGCGCAGGAATGAGCGAAAAGCGCATTTCCAAGGCGATCCAGCGCGATAGTTGGTCGGCGCTCAAATACGCGCTGCGGCTTGCGCAGATCATCGAGCGAGAGGAATTGCTCAACGAGATCAACAGCCGGAAGAAGAGCGACTGGGCGGAAGAGCTGAAAAAATTTGAGAACGGCGGAACGGCCGGCGCAGGAATCGCCGGGAGGGCGATGGGACGCACCGTGACCGAAAGACGCGGAGGAAGGATCTACTGACATGGCGGTAAATTACAGGCTGTTTGCAGCGCCGGTGAACGCGGGGACCGTAAGGCGCGCGGCGGACGAGCGCTTTTCCCGCATCACGGCGGAATATATCCTGATCTATCGCCGGACAAAGCCGAAAAACATACCGTGCGCAGAGATCAAGGGCGCGGATACCAAACACCTTACCGAGCGAGACAGGACTTGGCTGAAAGATTCCATCCTTGTGCTGCTGGCGGAAGCGGCGGCAAAGGCGCAGGAGAAGTCGAAAGAGCGCATGAACGAGCTGATGGATAACCTGGAGGATGCGCTGCGGGAAGAACAGGAAAAACTGAACGAGGGGACGGAAAATGGAGGAAAAACTGAATCTGACAACTGAATTGCAGGGCGTGCAGTATTCGTCATATTCCGACATTTTCGGACGCTTCAAAAAACTGTCGGAACAGTACGGCGGGATGCCGATGAGCAGCCTGATGAGCGCGTTTTCGCGCACGACGGGGGCGCAGTATTACCGAAACGACCCTTACATCCAGAACCGCCGCGTGCAGGCGATCTCTTCGCTGCCGAATGATTTTTCGAAGAACAAGGTGGCGGAAATGCTGACAAGCCCGCTGGCCAACGAGCGGGGGCTGCGGCAGGTGGAGCACGCGCTGGAATACACCGCGTATCCGCTCTTCCACACGCGCAAGATGTATCAGGATCTGCTGACGTATCACAGCTACATCGTGCCGGAATTCACCGAAAAGGATGCTGCGAAAAACGACGACTTCTGGAGAGAATGGAAACTGCTGGAAAAACTGCGGCGCAAGCTCGACCCCAAAACCACCGCGCACAAGATCGCCGGTCAGGCGGTGCAGGAGGGAAAGGTCTTCTACTATCCGCGCATCAGCGTGGACAAGCCGCACAACAAAGTGGACTACGCCTTTATGCAGCAGCTTCCGTCCGACTGGACAAAGATCGTCGGATTCAACAGCGTGAGCAAGTACACGGTCGCCTTCAACCTCTTCTACTTCCTGCGGCCGGGGTGCTTCCCGGAGCAGTTTGGAGACCTGTTTGAGCCGTATCTTGACACCTTCTCGATGGTGACGGACAGAGCGCCGAAGGGCGTTGGGAAAAAATATGTCTACGCGGAGAAGGCAACTGTGGACATGGGGAGATTCCGGCAGATCGTGCAGGATAACCCGCAGGGGCTTGCGGGAGAGCCAGAGGTCTACTACCAAAACGGGAAGTGGTTCTATTGGGTGACGCTGCCCGTGGACAAGATTTTCACCTTCGAGATCGATGACGCCAATACGACAGCAGTTTCTCCGCTGACGGGGCTGTTTTTATCGCTGCTGCAAATTGCACAGTACGAACAGATCCAGTTGGAGCTGGTGCAAAACCCGCTGATCTCACTCTTCACGGGTGAGATCCCCTACAAGCAGAAAAACGATCAGACTGCCATTGAGGACGATTACCGGCTATCTGATGCGGGGCGAAGGCTTTTTGAATACCTGTGGTATCAGATGCTTTCCGACAGCAACACGAGCGGCATCGGGTGGTTCACAGCCCCTGTCCAAAACATCAAAATGCACCAACTTGCAGAAGCGCCGAGCGCAACGAAAATTTCCTCTGCGGGCTACGGATACACGATGGCAAAGGCAGGACTTTCGGCTCTGATCCCAACGAGCGACGAGCCACGCGCGGGCGTTGCAAACATCAGCCTACAGATCGAAAGCAAATTTGCCGAGCAGATTTACCGCTGCTACGAACGGATGATGCAGAGCATCTTCGAGGGCATGAACCTGAAATATTCGTGGCGGTTTGAGTGTTTCGGCAATATTGCCGAGGACGCAAACACGCTGAAAGCGGCCAAGGAGGGCATGACGCTCGGCATTCTGCCGCAGACGGTCATTTACTTTGCGTTGCACGACATGAGCGTAGTGGACGACCTGACGCTCTCGCACGCGATCAGCGAAAGCGGCGTGCTTGATCTTCGCATCCCGCTCGTTTCGACGTATTCCGCGAAGCAGGGGGACAGCAGACTGCCGCCGCAGGCGGCGCATGATGCCAATCCGGGCGGAAGACCGACAGCTGACGGCGGAACGACAAGCGAGGGTGCGGAAGCGACCATCGACGCAAACGGCTGAAAAAGGAGATGAAGACGATGGCAAAGGCGAGAGAAATTTTCACATATGACGATGCGCGATATGCGCCGCTGCGCGACGCGGCGCGAAACGCAACGAGAGCCTATCAGGACGCGGCACGCGGACTGGATACGCTCAAGGAGTGGGTGCTGATCGAGTTTGGTCTGATGAATTTATCGAACGCGATCCACGCGCTGGCGCACGAACAGCCGAAGCGCTTCGATGCGATCGGCGACATTCTGCACCAGCGGCATCTGATGCAGGAATACCCGGCAACGGAAGAATACCGGGCGCGGCCTGCAAATCTTGATGACGTTTTTGAAGAGATCATCCGAATGCTTGACCGCATCGAGACGGCGCTCAAGGAATGTGTGCGCGTTTCGGATGAGCAGGGGCTTTACCCGCTGGGAAGGGCATTCGAGAACCTGCAAATGCAGAACAGCGAGAGCTACGAGACGTTCCTGTACGCATGGGAGATGTTCGACGCGACTGACGGCAGCGCCACGAGCTATGACAACTGGGTACGGACGCTGTTTGAGAACGAGGGGGAATAAAAAATGCCATTCAGAACAAGAGAACGACCGCCCGATCGAGTGAAATATTCCGGAGAGCTGCGCGTGATGCAGAAGCTCGGCCCGTATGAATTCGGCGTTGAGCTGTGGCTGATGCGCGACGGAAGAAACCGGAACAAGTGGGACTACCGCAATCTCGAGCGGTATTACCTGACATTTGTGGGGCAGCCCATCCTGTGCGCTTACATCGGGCCGAAGGTCGGCGACGGACACAATATGTCCGAGCGCATCGACCCGAGCACGGGAGAAAAATACTACAGTTTCACCGATGGAACGGCGGAGCGAATCGTCGGAACGCTTTCCGACGACCCGAAGGACTTTACCCTTGTGGAAAGGGATGGTCATACATGGATCGTGGCGAAGGGAAAGCTCTACTCTTTCTACGCCAAGGAGCTGGTGGACAAGATCGTGCGAGCAGGGCGCATGGATGTGTCATCGGAAACCTTGGTAGAGAAGGAGCATGAGGAAGACGGCTACGCGGTATTTACCGAGTGGACGGGCATCGGCGTCACGATTCTGGGGGATGACGTTTCCCCGGCGATCCCGAGCGCGCGCATTGCGGCGCTCAAGGCCATGCAGGAAGAATTCAAAACGCTGAAACTGCGGGCGGCATCGCTGAACGACGGAAAGCCGCAAACCAAACAAAACCCCAAAAAAGGAGTGAAAAGAAGCATGAACAAGAAAGCAGCGGAACAGCTCGCTCCGAAGTTCGAGGGCTACAAGATCGTGGCGCTGAGCGAAGACGGCCTGCGCGTTGGCCTGATCGACCAGACCGGCGCGGCTTTCACCTATGTTTTCAACAGTGAAGACAACGGGGAAGTCGTGGCAAGCCGCATCAAGCCATGCTACCTGACGGCAGCCTTCCACTTCGACGCGGAGAACGAAGAGAGCGTGGATGTGTGCGACATCTGCGAGCACGCCTGCGCATCCATCCGCGACGAGAAGGTCGACATCAAGGCGCTGCGCGCGCAGCTGGAAAGCGTAAACAATCAGCTCGTGGCCATGCAGGAGACGGAGAACAAGCGCCGCATGAATGCCGCAAAGGCTGCCGTGACCGAGACGCTGAACGCCTTCAACCGCAACCGCGAGGACAAGATCGGCGGGGATGCGCTCGCCGCCGTCTCTGCCGATGTAGAGGCGGGCGTTTACGCCAACAGTCTCGACAAGGATGGCAACTGGATCGGCGAGAAGCTGGTGCGAGACGCAGTGCTCGCCGTGTGCGGTGCTGCGGTGATGGCAGCAGACGAACGGCGCGCAAACGCAAAGAAGACCCGCTTCATCGGCGAACGACTGAACAGCGGAGAGCAGCGCGAGGGCGTTGCAAGTCTGCTTGAAAAGTGGGGCATCGAGATGACCCCGCAGGGCAACTAAAGGAAGGAGTGAACAAGAATGTCTTATATTGCTAAAACTGCATTTGAGGCCCGTATCACGAACAACGAGTTCAATGAGCTTTGCAACATCACGGGACGCTATCAGGCCTCCAGCGCGGATGCCGACTGCTCGGCCGGACTGCTGTGCGTGCAGGCTGAACAGCTTCCGTGCGCCGGATTCACCGGCATCAAGAACGAGAACGCATGGTACATGAATGCCGCCGGTGCTGCGGCCAACGTGGACACGCCCGTGTATGCCGCCAACACCTACGAGGTGCAGCACCTTGCCGGAAAGAACGGACAGCTCTACGCCATCGGCACCGAAACGCTGGGTCTCGGCATCCCCGCCGGACGCGATGGAACCTTTACCAAGATCGTGTTTGACAATGAGCACGTCTATCGCTTTGGCGAAGGTAACCTCTCCACCGCCATCGGCGAGAATACGTTCTTCACCATTGCAAACGGCCTCCTGGCTCCCGCAGCGGCGGCGCCCACCAAGGCGGGTTCGATCTATTTCAAGCTGCGCGGCAGCGGCAAGTTCACCGAGGGCACGACCGCAAGCTTCGGCTATTACGATCTGGCTGCCTGCAAGGTGAGCGTCGCAGCAGGCGGCTAAGCGGAAAAGTAAGGAAGGAGTGAATAGAAAATGGCTAAACTGACTCTCAACAGCGTGTCGAAGGACAATTTCGAAGTCCACGGCAACAACGAACGCGAAGACATCATCGCGGCCGGCCGCACCCTCTTTTTTGAGCACTCGGTCAAGGGCAGAAACGAAATGCTCGCGGCAATGAACGGACGCGGCGCCGCGATGCAGCGTATGACCACTGACGCGGGATACAAGCAGCTCAACGACAAGTTCCAGCGCGACCACATGCTGTACGCGGCGAAGATCGCCTGTGCACAGACCGGCGAGAACGCCCCGAAGATCTGGGAGGACTTTAAGCGCGACGGCGGACGTTTCTACGGAAACGAGGCGTTCTACCGTGTGCAGCAGGGAATCTATGCGGAGATCCTGCGCCCCATCCTTCCGGCGGTCTACTCCGAGGCCGTCAGCCTGTTTGCCGATACCGTGGAGGTCGACTTCGGTCAGACCTACATGGTCAGCATCGGCAGCAACGACATCCCGGTATTTCAGGATTCGAGCTGGGGCGCTTCGCGCAGCGTGCCGCGCAACCGCTTCTACAGCCGCGATTACGCACTGAACCCGCAGCCCAAGAGCTGCTGGATCACGGCAAAGTGGACTCAGCTCGTCGGCAACAACATGGACTTCGGCGATTTCTTTGCGAACATCGCCGCCGGCATGTACGCCAAGACCATGGGCATGTGGAATCAGGCGATGAACATCGCCAAGGGTAACGCTTCCCTGATCCCCGCGAACCTGAACTACGTGTTCGACACACAGAACTGGGTGAAGGCAGCAAACAAGGTCTCTGCGCTGAACGCAACGCGCATTTCCAACCTGTTTGCGACCGGAAGCATGGTGGCGCTCTCCAAGGTGCTGCCGACGAATGTGACCGGCTCTACGAACGTGAACATGGATGCCGCCATCGCAACGCTGCTCGGGGCGGACTACACCCGCAGCGGCTATCTCGGCGAGTTCATGGCGGTGCGCCTGATGCCGATGCAGGATGTGATCGTCCCCGGCACGCAGAACACTGCGCCCGAGACGCTGCTTTCCGATACTGACATCTACATGATGTCCTCGAGCGGCAGAAAGCCGATGACCATCGGCTACACGGCGGGAACGCCCATCACCATCGAGATGGACCCCACGAAGTCCGCGGACTTCGAAATTGGAATGAACGTCACCATCGCCCTCGACACGGTGGCCACGTTCTCCAGCAAGATCGCCCACATCACGGTTTCCTGATAACGGCGAAAAGCGGGAGGGGCGAACCCTCCCGCCCATACGCGGCGTGCTGATGCAGAAGCGAATGCGGTGGCTATAGGCAACATCGCGGACGCGTGACGGCTCGATACCGTCTCGCCGCTCCAAACGGAAATCCCCTGCCTTTAAGTGGGGAGATAAATACCATCATTCTGAAAGGAGATAAAACGATGGGAAAGAAGACGACCAAGAGCGCGGCGGAGCAGGCCGCGAAGATCATTGAGCAGGAGAGCGAGGTCGGTACGGAGGGCATCGTGGGCGCGGCGGAAGATGGCACGGCCTTTGAAGCCCCAGCAGACGAAGTGACGGTGGAGAAGGAAGGCATTGCGCAGAAACTCTACACGGCGGATGAGGTCGCGGAGATCGCGCGTCAGGCGGCGGCAAGCGCCGTGGCAGAGGCGATGAAAAATATGCCGCAGGGGATGACACAGATCGTTCAGTATGGCGCGGATGCGCAGAAGGTGCAATTCCTCTGGATGGCGGAGGTGGCGGACGACAACACCGTGCAGTTTGGCGACGGCGGCATGTACGGCAGCATCGTTGGCAAGACGGGCAGCTTTTATGTGCCCAAGAACGACCTGAGCCGCATCCTGACGAGCATGAACAGAAAGTTCCTTGAAGACCGCTGGCTGATCGTGGTGAATGGACTGACCGACGAGGAACGTGAGACGCTGGGCGTAGACTACAAGGAAGGAGAAGTGCTCGATCGCAAGGCGTTTGCCAAGATGGTGGAGCTGGGTGACAAACTGCTTGAGCTGTATCCCGCGCTGTGCGAAGGGCACAAGCAGATGGTGGCGCAGCGCTACGCGGACGCATTTGCCGCAGGCAGCCCCTATGTGACGCGCGAGCGCGCGGTCAAGCTGAACGATCTGAGCCGACGCGAGGGACACGAGCGCGGCGACTTTATCCACATCATCGAAGAAATGAACGAGCGCGACGCGAGATAATTCGCCGCGCGGAACGCAGGAGGGAACTATGGCGAGCGTAATGCAGGGCGATGCTTACAGTATCCCCGTGACGATCAAATCGGGGAACGGGACGCTGATCACGCCGGAGATCGCGGCGTGCGTGGAAATCACGGTAGGGCAGTTCACAAAGCGGTGGCCGGGACAGGTGACGTTTGATGAAAAGACGGGCGAATGGCAGTTCCCCGTGACGCAGAAGCAGACATTCCGATTTACCCCCGGCGCTGCCGTGGTGCAGGCGCGCGTCGTTTTTCAGGACGGCTCGATCATGGGCGGCAGCGGCGCGCCGGTCCGCGTGGTGCAGAGCGCAAGCCACGGCACACTGCCGCAGCCGGAGAAGACGGAAGCGGTGACGGGAAGCGCACCGAAGGCAACAGAGGTCATGATTCCGACGGTTCACGACATCGACGTTTCCCTCCACTCGCAGGTCATCCTTTCAGACCCCATCAAGGCGCCGTACATCGGCGATAATGGGAACTGGTACGAATACGACGCCGCAACGGGAACGTTCATCGATACCGGCACGCCTGCCTCCGGCACTCCCCCCATCACTCCCGACACCGCCGGTAAGTATCTTACCAACGATGGCAGTAAAGCGGAGTGGGGAGAGGTGAAAGAATCTGTCGAAGTTGGCGATGCAAAAGATGGTAATTTGTTAAAGCTTAGTGGCAGTGATGTTCTCAATGCCGCAACCCCCAACGTTGACTACGCACTCCCCACGCTCTATGTCACCATCACGCAGGAGGGCGAGGACGGCAGCGGCCATCCCATCTACAAGTCTGACAAGACCTACGCCGAAATCAAGGCCGCGCATGAGGCAGGGCGCGATGTGAAGATTGCTCGTGCGGGGGCGTTCAAAGATGAAATATTATTTACACTAGGCATTAATGATTTTCCGTTGGATTTTGTAGATGCAGATGAGGCTGATTTTACCGCAGTAGGCGTTCCGGCCATTCCATTTGTTCCGTCGGCTGTAGTTGGTGGACAGATTTTATCAGTCATGTCCACTTTCATTTACAAAGATGGACGAGTACAAGTTAACTTCCCCTTCGATATTTTCGACGGGGAGGTAACTTGGAATGAAACCCAATGTTACAAACTCCCTCAGCAGTACGTCATTACAGTGACAGCCGGGGCGGATGGAACGCTGACGGCTGATTGGACTTTTGAAGAGGTTCGAAAGACAATATCCGCCTATCAGACTGACGGAGGTGGAACAGTTGTGTTCGGCGCGTTTTTCGATGATGATCGTTTGTATCGAATGGTCGCCGGTGACGATAAATCAGTTGTCTTCACCGACACCACTCCCGAAGGCATTTCCACTCTTACGCTCTCTCAGAAGGACGGCAAAGACGTGTGGACGCATGAGGTTGTGCCGCTGGGCGGAGATAACTCATTCAAGGTAACACTGACAAGTAAAGTAAGCGGCGGGTACGACATCGACAAGACGTTTAATGAAATAGTAAAAGCATACAACGACAATAAATACGTCTATGCGCTGTTTCAGAATAAAAACGACTTTGAGTTTTTGTCGCTTGATGAAATTCTGATTCCCGGTGTTGAAGGATACGGACTGATTGCGTTTTCGGGTGAGCACAGGTATATTGCGTTTCGTTCTAGCGGCGGCTCTGCACTCATGTATGATAAAAGTAGATCTTCGGATAATGGTGTTCGGAGAGAGGCTATGCCCCCTGTCCCCGTTACCGCCGCCGATAATGGAAAGTTCCTGCGAGTCGTAGACGGTCAGTGGGCGGCGGATTCTGTAGCCAACGCGAAAGGAGTGAGTTTCTGATGGCACAAAACGAATATTTGGTCGATGGCGCCGACATGACGACCGTTGCGGACGCCATCCGGGAACGTGGCGGCACGACCGCGCCGCTGAGCTTCCCTGACGGGATGGCTGAGGCGGTGAGGGATATCCCGTCTGGCAGCTCCCCCGATATCTCCCTCGGCCTAACCGCCGCCACCATCGGCCAGACCATCAAGGTCAAAGCCGTTGACGCGGACGGCAAGCCCACCGCTTGGGAGGCGGTGGATATGGGCGGCGAGACGTGGGAGCTGATCGCATCCGGTGAGATGGCAGAAACCGCGAAGCTCGAAATCAGCAAAGACAACAATGGTCTCCCGTTTTCACTCAAAAGCGTACAAATCCTTGTTAGAGGAGATATCAGTATCACCCAATCATCTTGCATGAGCGTTTCGGCGAAACGTTGGGTGAGCCATAAAGACTACGATTCGTATTCCGTTGAAGTGTTTTTTGGCAAAGAAAACCCAAAAGTAAATTTGTGGTATGTACTCCGAGAAAAAACAATGCCAATGCTGTTTTGGGAGATAGACGGTATCGCCTGGCAGTCTGCCGACTGCAAGGTGTTGATGGGGGTGCATGTTAATCCGACAGACGATGATGTCGTCAGAAATAAAGACATCCTTAGTCATTTAATCAACGATGTCGCCATAGGAGCTACTATGGGAAATGGTAACATGGCCGCCGGTTGCAAATATGAAATTTGGGGAGTGAGAGCATGAGAATTTGTGAAAACGGCATCTACCGCGACATGACACCCGAAGAAATCGCGGAGCTGGAAAAGCAGGCAGCCGAAATGCCCGTGCCTGAACCCTCGCCTGAGGAACGCATTGCCGCGCTGGAGAAGGACAACGCCGAGCTGCGCGAGGCAATGGAGGCACTGCTGAGCGGGGTGACGGCATGAGCGAGCTGAGAGAGCGCGTTATCGCGTACAACACGGAGGTCAAGGCCGCATTGCAGGCGGTCTACAACGACCTCAACCAAGGTCAGAGAAAAAAGCTGCTGCGCAATCCCGCCATCCGCGCAATGTTTGAGTGGTACGGGGTGGTGACGGACGCGGAGAGCGGGAAGGAGTGAGCGCTATGAGCGAGCGGGATATGAACTGCGGAACGGAGGCACGCGGGATTATGGAAGCGGATAACCGCTGCGTCTGCTGCGGAGAGATTATACCGGAGGGACGGATGATCTGCTGGGGCTGCGAAAAGGGATGCAGCAAGAAAGGATAACGCAATGGGAACGAAGTGGAGCGAGATCATCAGCGAAAACGCAATGACGGACATCAACGATGTGCGGCTGATCGAGCTGGCGCAGGAAAACCCTGCGCGGTTTTTCCAAAAAATGGCGCTTTACATGAAAAATGCGATCCCCATCTTCAACCGCCCGCCCGAGATCCGTCAGTGGTTGGAGCTGGATATGACGCTCCCTTCGTGGGATGAAGCAAGTTGGGTATCGACCGGCGAAAGCACGATGGAGGAAACGCAGGTGGCGACCGGGAAGACCGGCTACAGCGTTTTTTCCTGCGTGAAGGTTGAATGGCTCGACAACGGCGAGGCGGTAGAAACAACGTATCACGGCGCGAGCTACGACGCGGAAACGGGGATTGTGACATTTGCAGCGCAGGACGCGGCAGGCGTAGAGTATTCGATGGATTTTTACCGCGACGGCGCATTTGCAAATGAACTGACGGCGACGCAAAAGCGCATCCTTGGACTGTGCGTGGCGAGCACGTGGGACGAGCATTTCTTCCGCGACTGGCTGGCTGACGTTGCCAAGGCGCACGACAGGAGCTTTGAAGCGCCGAACGAGCCGCAATACATGGAAAAAAGCGCAAAGAAGAAGGCGATGAACCGGAGCCTGCTCAATGAAGAGCTGCGCAAATACGAACAGGACTGCGCGTATTACAACGCTTTCCGCGCAGGGAACCGCAGGGAGGGATTCGTATGAGCGAGAACGACGCCATCCGAAACGTGACGCTGCTCGGCGGCACGGCGGCGCGCCGCACAAATGCGCCGAAGCAATATAGCGGCCGGCAAAAGCAATACGGCGGCGACGCGGCGGCGCTCTTTTACGCAGAGCGCGCAAAGTACGCGACCGACTTTGTGGACGCGCAAGTGCAGGGACTGGTGCCGGGCGACTTTTACGCATGGCGCGGGCAGAAAATGCGCATCAGCGACACGATCAAGCTGGGGGCAAGCATGACAAGAAAAACGGATGACCAGAAGAAATACCTGCTGGCAGACCGCGGCATCGACTACATCCCCGAGGGGGCAAAGATCGAAACGATGGGGTCAACGTGGCTTGCGACGAACCCATCCAACCTTTCAAGCGTGGCAGGAAGCGGTATCATGCGCCGATGCAACGCAACATGGAACCATCTGGACTGGTACGGCAGGGTGCGCAAGGAACCCATCCTTGTGGAAAAACAGCAGGCGATGGCGACGGCAAACGACTTTCAGGGCGTTTCGCTCATCATGCAGGGATACTTCAATATCATCTGCCAGAAAAACCCCGAGACAGACGAGCTGGACCAGAACAGCCGCCTGATTCTGGGGCGAAGGGCGTTCCAAATCACAGGATACAGCGATGTGACGCAGGAATTCACCGGCGAAGACGAGAGCACGCACCTTTTATACTTTGCGGCGCGGATTCAGGAACCGGACGAAACGATAGACGACCTTGCACGCAGAGTTGCGGGCGGGAAAACCTTTTCGTGGGAAATCCGAATCTCCGGCGCGACGGTGCTGCGCGCGGGGGAAACCGCGCAGATGGCGGCAGAATCCATCCGCTGCGGCGAAGCGGTGGCGGGCGGAGAGGAAAAGCATCCGGTTTCGTATTTCTGGGAGACGAGCGATGAAACGGTGGCGCGCGTGGATGCAGGAGGACTTGTGACCGCTGTGGGCGCTGGCAGCTGCACGATCACGGCGCGGCTGGCGCAGAACCCGGAGATCGAAAGCAAGATCACACTAAGTGTTGCAGACGAAAAGAGCGGCGCAAAGGTCAGATTCCTCACCGAACCGCCCGAAATGATCGGCGCTTACGACGCGGCAACGCTGCGGGCAGCCTACTACGAGGGCGGCGCGCAGAAAGACCACGAACTGACGTGGGAAATTTCCGGCGCGAGCGAGGATGCTTATACCGCAGCGGTGCTCGGGAATCAGGTGACGATACAGAACTGGGGCGGCAGCGAAACGCCGCTGACGGTGACAGCAAAATGCGGCAATGCAAGCGCGAGCGCAAGCATCCGACTGGAGGGGATATAAAATGGAGCACTGCCCATACGCTTACCGAAAGATCGGAGATGTGAGTCTGCATTGCTGTGCGGACGAGCACAACAGCGAAAGTGATTGGTGCGCGCATCAGTTTTTCTGCCCCGACACGGGGCGGTGCGAGGTATCGCCAGACGGGGCGCGATGCCCGCTGAGAGAACGCAAAAATCCATAATGATCTGAAAGGAGTTTACATTATGGAATTCAAAAAGCTGACAGATGAAATGATGGCGGCGGCGCGCGACTATGTGCCGCTGATGGAAAAGATGGCGTTTTTGCGCGCGTGCGCGTCGGACTGCTTTGAACGCATGGAAATCCGACTGACGGACGACACCGTTCTTCCGTCCTTCAAGGAAAACGGAGAGCGCAAGAGCCGCTACATGATGGGCGCGCTGGTAAAGCTCTATCTGATGCAGGAGATCGAACCGGCGGAGGGAACGAAGTTCCTGCTGGCGGCAGACGACTACGACCGCTGGGCGGGCGGACACATCCTCGGGCAGCTGAAAGCGATGAAGGCGCGCGGCGGCCCGACCAGCGAAAAGGCAAACAACCTGATCGCCGACTACAAGGAGCTGGAAAAGCGCTTCAACGCAGAGGTGTACGCGATGCTTCAGGGAATGAACGACCCTGTTTCGCGGATGCAGCAGATGGCAATGCAAAGCATGACGCCGGAGGCGGTGCAGAAGCTGGCCGAGCAGACCGGCGAGATCAGGGATGAGCTGGAAGCATTGCGAAAGAAGCGTGAAGGAAAATGAGCGCAAACTTTGAAAGCGCGACCTACCCATACGAGCGCGTACACCCTTCGTACCTGACATTCAAGGGGGCGGAGGAGCTGCCGAAGAAGTTGCTCCTTTACCTGCTCGACCTGCCCGATGCGGCAGGATATATGCCGCAGGATGACAACGCTAGGCCGCGCGTGCGGCTTTCCAAGTACCTGTGGTATGACGGGGCGAGACCGCTCGCAAACTCCCTGCCAACGGCGGCGGAAAAGCGCAGTATGCTTTTTGACGGCGAACAGCCCGTGGTGGACAGCGCCGAGATGAGGGAAAAGCACCCGAAGGGCTACCGGCTCTACGCCCAGCGCTTTGACGGGCAGGCGCAGACCGAGGCGCAGACGACGATTCGATGCTTTTTGGGGCGTGTTTTTGCGGAGAACCCGTACAGGGCGCGCATCGGCGTGACATTCATCATCACCTGCAACGTGAATCAGGAGACGACGACGAGGACGGATGCGTATTCCCGCGCATACGACATCGAGCAGTGCATCATCGAGGCATTGCACGGCGTAAACATGGCGGGCATCGGCGTATGCGATTTTTCGCGCATGGCGCATGGAGACAACGGGAGCAGGTCAATTTACGACCAGACGGGCACACTGGTGGGACGCGAGGTCAAGATGAGCATCCAATGGGCGGAGAGCGACGATGCGGACGGAAATGCCGTGGCCGCTTTTTGAGATAGAAGAAATACGATCACGGAGGACAGCCACATGAGTATGGAAATGCAGGATGTAGCTATCGCCCTGGAAGGGCACGAGCATGAGATCAAGTCGCTCAAGCACCGCATGGTTGCGGTGGAAGAGGGACAAAAGGCGATGAACGAGCTGACCACAAGCGTGAAGCTGATGGCAGAGGAGCAGAAAAACATTTCGGAAAAAGTCGACAAGATCGACAAGAAGATGACGGTGGTGGAAGGGAGACCTGCCGAGCGCTGGGAGAACATGGTGGATAAGGTCATCTGGCTTCTGGCGGGCGCTGCAATCATCGCCTTCTTTGCACAGGCAGGAATCGCCTTATAAAAATTCCGGATATGTGAGGAAGGAGAAAAAAAAGTGGAACTTTCTCTTACTATCAAAAAAGCCGTGCGGACGTACAGCGAGATCGAAACGGACGGCATGACCCTGTACCCGATCCCCGTATCCAGATGGGATGAATTTATGCTGGCGCGGCCGGCGCTCGAGCTGATGCAGCAGACGCTCCCTGCAAGATATCTCTCCATGCCGCTGCTCGGCGCGTACTACGCAATGGACTACGAGGCCGTAACAAAAGACGACGGCGGCCTGCCGACGGGGCTGTTTGCGCGCTCGCTTCTGCTCCTGTCACTCGCCCTGCGGCTTGGGCGGGCGGACGAGGAGGCGGAGCAAACGCCCAAACGGTTTCGACTGCGGGTGGATGAAAGAGACCCGTCGACGCTGCTGGCGGTGGAATTCTCACAGGATGGCGAAACGATGCAGAGCATCACGCCGGTGCAGTTTTCGAGACTGCGGGAGATCATTGCGGCGCAAAACGGCGTGGAGCTGGTGAGCGCAGACGCAAACCCCGAGCTTGTGGAGGCGGAGCGCGACATTGCAGAACAGAAGAGCGCAAAGCTGAGCGGAGATTTCGGAGAGCTTTTCAGCACCGTGGCGGCACTGAGCCACGAGGACGAGAAAACCATTATGGAATGGCCCATTAAGAAACTGATGGACCGCAAGGATGCTTACGCGCGTGTGCTGGGATACCTTCTGTGCGGCGCGAGCGAAGCAAACGGCGCGAAGTGGACGGGCGGAAACCCGTATCCCAGCCCGTTTTTCAGCAGAATGCAGCAGGGCAGCGGCGCCCTGATCGCACTCGACCGCTTTGCAGGCGGCGCGGGCGCGAAAGCCGTTGCCGAGCAGCAGGCGCAAGGATAACAACAGACGACAAATTTCAAAGGAGTTGAGAGTATGATCCAGTTTACCGATCCGAAACTTTACCTCAAGGGAACGTGCCTCGGCATTGGCGCAGACCCGAAGACAGGACAGATCCTTTTTTATGACAACAAGTTCCAGACCGCGAACTTCCAGACGAGCCTGACGATGGGCGAGATCCGCGCGGGGCTGGGCAACGCCATCGCCACGATGCTGGGCAGCGACAGCGCCGTGACCGTGAACGGCATCTCCGCTGCATTCAACCTCGCCATGAAGATGGCGCAGGTGGGCGGCACGCTGCGCTATAACGCGCCCGCGCCCGTGTGCCAGGTCGTGACCGCAGAAAGCGCGGTGCTGAAGGTGAGCGTTGCCTCCGGCGCACCGGTCGCACAGGTGGGCATGAGCAAGGTGCTGTGCTACGTGCAGACCGTGGGCGAAAGCTCGCTGATCGCGCAGGACGGCATCCCTTATCCCATTACTGCGGACGGCACTGTGACCGGATTCACCGCAAAGAGCGGCGAGCAGTACAAGGTGTGGTACTTCGTCAACAAGGCGAGCGCACAGCTCGGTACCATCACTTCGATGATGAACCCGAAGGTGCTGCACTGGACGCTGCAAATGGCCGTTTACGCCAACGCGAACAGCGAGAGCAACGGCGGCACGCGCGTGGGATGGCTGTATGCCATTGTTCCGACGCTGAAGCTCAACGGCGATGGCGGCGGCATTGTGGGCGACCAGACGACGCCCGACACCACGAGCTACACCGGACAGGCGCTGACTGCGGACGAGGACGTGGTTTCCGGCACCTGCGACAACTGCGGCGAAAGCGTGCTGGCGCACTACCTCTACGTTCCTGATGAGGCGGGAGCCGACATCAAGGGTCTTGCCATCGTGGGCGGCGTGGTGAATGTTCCCGTGAGCGGTACGGCGAAGGTCAACGCCAAGTTCGTGATGGCAAACGGGCAGCTCGTCGACATCGTTCCCGCCAATCAGGTGAAGTACGAGCTGACGGGCGGACCGAGCGGCACGAGCGTTTCGCCGGACGGCGTGATCACGGCAGGCGCGACCGCCGGAAGCAGCGGAAAGATCACCGTCACCTATCCTGCGGCGGGCGCTGCGCAGTTCACCTGCACGGCAAATCTCGCGGTAGTGAGCGGCTAAAACAAAAGCCCCCTCGCAAGAGGGGGCGAGCGCGAGGGCACGAGGGAGATCGCGCCTTGGCGCTTGATAAAGACGACCAATGCGGTGAAGTCACCGGAATGGCAGGAGGTGTGGATGCGTGAGCGTATTAGCGGAATATCAAGCAATCATGTCACGACTTGACAACGCAATAGATAACGCTCTTTCGGAAGATGTGGCTGACGCTGTGCGAGTGGAGATGAGCGAGCAGGTGCATAAACGGGTTTATGACGCTTATGCGCCGCAGAATCCGGGGGCGAGACGAATGGACAATGGCGGCCTTTCCGACACAACCAACTATGATGCGCACTTGGAAGAGGGACATGTTTTGGTCGTGGAGAACAACACGCCAATGCAAAACCCGGATGGGGCGAACCTCGTAGAAATCGTGGAAGAAGGAAATGAAGCGTACCATATGCCGTTTGCGCGTCCGTTTGTTGAAATGTCAGAAAAATCTGTCAATGCGGGATGGGCGCTTGCGCAAGGGATGAGAAAGAATGGGTTCCACGTACAACACACGCTGGACAATTAGGACAATTCGTCATCAGAGGACAACGACAGAATAATTTCCAAAGCAGAACGAGTGTCGCTATCCATTGCATTCCCCGCGTTTTCAGCAACTTTTCTTTCCTGAACCTGACGATCGAACTCTGCAAACATAGCCTGCATTCCCGCCTTTCGAGCAGGGTCATAACCGAGAGAGTCCGATATCGCGGCACCTAAACACATGGCGTTAAAAATACCCATAAACAGCACTCCTTTCTTTCTTGATTATATGAAAAAAACCAGCAAAAGGCAAGGTAATTTTGCGGAAAGACGGTGAACTGATGGAAGTTATCCAGATTAAAGTAAACGTAAGTGGCGAGAAAGAGTCTGCTGCAAAGATTGAGAAGATCGAAAAAGCGGTCATCAGTTTACAGCAAAAGGGCGCGGACGTAAAAATAAATATAAAGGCGGCTGGCCTTGGGGATGTGAAAAAACAACTCGGAGAGGTCGGTGGCGCCGCGCAGGAAGTTGGTAAGGGTGCAGGGAAAAGCTTTCAGAAACTATCTGATGGCGCGAATGAAGCCAAGAAAAGCATCGCCCAGTTGATGGGTGAAATCGGTAAATGGCAGATTCTAAACGCTCTTGTGGCATCGAGCATCAGATCTATCACCGATGCGCTGGACATGATGAAGAAGGTCGACGACGAGCTTGTGACCGTGCGCAAGGTCACGGGGGCGACGGCGGCGGAGCTGGACGCACTGAGCGAGAAGGCTTATAAGGTCGCTTCCGCTTACGGAGAAGCTGCGGACGAATACCTCAGCTCCGTTTCGGCCTTTACTCGCGCGGGCTACGGAAGTCAGGCGGCAGACCTTGCGGAGCTTGCGACAAAGACAAAGCTCGTGGGCGATACCAACGCAGAGACGGCGCAGCAGTTCCTCCTTTCCGTGGATGCGGCGTACCAGTACAAGGGCAACATCGAAGCACTGAGCAAGGTGCTGGACGGCTCGAACGAGATCGACAACAAGTACGCGACTTCGATTGAAAAAATCGCAGAAGGCCTTGGCACGGTGGCGCCCATCGCGGCGCAGGCGCACGTCGGCATCGACGAGCTGACCGCTGCCATCGGTACGATCACGGCGGTAACGCAGAGAAGCGGCACGGAGGCCGCCCGCGCGTTCCGCGCGTTGGTCCTCAACATCGTGGGTGACACCAAAACAGAGATCGACGAAGGTGTGACGTGGACGACCGGCGAGATCGCAGGCTTGCGCGATGTCATCAAGATTTACGCAAAGGACGCCTACGATGCGGCGCAGGCGACCGGCGAGGTCATTGACCCGATGAAGGCCATCGGCGGTCTTGCGCAGAGCATGAAGGACGGTCTGCTGACCGAGCAGAAGCTGATGGAAATGGTCAGCGACATCGGCGGCAAGCTGCGCACCTCGCAGCTGCTCGCGCTGATCCAGAACTGGGATATGTACGAGTCCATGCTGGCCGACTACGGAAATGCCATCGGAAGCGCAGACAAGGAAGTTGAGAACGCGCTGGACAGCTGGACGCGCAAGACCATTATTCTGAAAGACAGATGGGCGGAGTTCGTTTCCAACCTCGTCGAGACCGATCAAATCAAGGTCTCCTTGGATGGGTTGATCGCAACGGTAAATCTGCTAAACACGGATTTGGGAAGAGCGGTTGTGACATTTGGCGCAGTTGCCGCAGGGCTTTACGGAATAGCGGGAGCTGCGAGCGCAGCAAAAAAGGCAGCTGTTGCTCTGAACATCGCAACACTTAATCCGTGGATACTCGGAATCGCTGCGGCGGCGGCAACCTTAAAGATTCTTTTGGATGCGACAGAAGATACGAGGAAGTCTATTGATGACCTAAATGCCGACATTCAGTCCAATGAGGAGAGACTGAAAGATAACAAGAGCAGACTGGAAAAAATCAATAATATTCCATGGAATGAACGGACGACAGAGATCCTTGCGGAGCGGGATGCTCTTGAACGAGAAAATGACGAGCTTTGGAATCAGATCGAAAACTACAAGGCGCTGAAAAAACTGAAAGCACAGGATCAGCTTGACAACGCTTCGCGCGTCACGACTACATACAGCCAGCAGCGCGTAAAGGGGAAGCTCGTTTCCACGCCAAGCACCACAATCACTGCCGATGGTGACTACTACCGTCTGCTGACGGGCGAGCTGCAAAACTACACATCCGAGCTGCAAAAGAACAAGAAGGTCTCCGATGAGAACATCAAGGGTTTTGAACGGTCGCGCTCGGAGGCGATCCGCTTAGCGGCTGCTATTGACATCATTGGGTACGACAAAGCAACCGATGAGCAGAAGGCGATGTACAACGCCCTTCTGAACATGGAGAAAGCTTATGATGGGGCCGTCGGTTACATTAACAACTATGTCGATGGCCTTCTGAAAAAAGCCGCGGAAGAAAAAAACGCCACTAAAAGCCTCTATGATCTGGCCGCAGAGATGGTGGCGGTGAATGACCGAAATCTGAACTTCTCGCAGCAGATTGCAGCGCTGCAACATCTGGCAACGCAGGCGGGGATTACCACACAGGCCATTGCTGGGGTCATGGGAACATCGGAGATTGCCAGCAGAAGGAATCTCGCCGCGTGGATGCAGACCGTCAATCCTGCGACTGGAAAGAATTATACGCAGCAGGAAGCGCAAGAAGCGCTGATGAATGCCTATTGGGCGCGGCTGAAAGAATACGGAGATAACGACGATACAGTTGTCCCTCCGGGTCCAGGAGAACCCAAGAGCAAGACGGACAAGGTGCTGGAAGCACACAAGGAGAATGTGTCGCTGCTCAAGAGCGAGCTTACCCTGATGGAGAAACAGGGCAAGAGCGTGGGCGAGCAGGTGGCGAAGATCAAGGCCATCCAGAACGCGCTGCACCGACAGGCGGAGTATATGCGCTCCATCGGCGCAAGTCAGGACGAGATCAACGCCCTTTCCGCCGAATGGTATGACTGGCAGGAGAAGATCGCAGAGCTGCAAAAGAGCCTTCTTTCCGAGCTGGACAGCGCGGTGCAAAAGAAACTGGACGAAGCGAAAGCGAACCGAGACGCAGAGCTGGACGCGATCCAAGCGCAGATCGACGCGCTGAAGGAGAAGAACGAAGCCGAGGACACGGCGCTTGCCATTGAGGAAAAGCGCGCGGCCATCACGGAAAGGCAGAACGACCTGCTTGAAAAGCAGAAGGCGCTGCTTGAGGCCCGCAACGAGCGAACCGTGAGAACCTACAACGCAAAGACCAACCAGTGGGAATGGATCGCAGATGAGAAAAATGTAAAAAGCGCCGAGGACGCCCTCAAAAGCGCGCAGGACGCGCTGGAGAAGGCAAAGGACGATCTTGCAGACTATAACAAGAAGTTGGACAGGGACGCGGAGATCGCGGCGCTGGAAGAAAAAAAGAAACAGATCAACGCTCACTATGATGCGCTGGAAAATGCGTGGAATCGCATCATGGATTCGCTCAACGACCCAGTGCGCGAGATCAACGACATTCTCAAGGACATTGCCGAGAACGCGACGCCGGCGCTGAGAGAACAGATCCTCAAAAACCGCGACCTCTTCGAAGCACTGGGCATCGACCTGAGCATGTTCGGCGACCGCGTGGAGCAAACGGCAAACCGGCTCGTTAAGGTGCTTGCAAACGGAAGCGCGCCCGGAGGATTGGGAGTCGGCGACCGCGTGGTAACAGGCGGCGGAACTTACGAGATCACGGGAGTCCGCCCGGACGGGAGCTACGAATCCAAGCTTGTAGACAAAAACCAGACGACCGGCAATTACAATGGAGAATACAATTACGGGACACCGAGCCCGTCCCGCAGGATCGCCAAGGTAAGAAGCAACGGCAGCGCCCCTCCTGGGCTCAATGTGGGAGACTGGGTAGTGACGGCGGCGGGAGCGTATCAAATCACGGCGGTAAACCCTGACGGGTCGTACCAGTCGGCGCTGATCGACCGAAGCATGACCACAGAGAGCTACACGGGGAGATACGACGTATACGATCAGGGCGGATGGCTCAACGGCACGGGAGGCATCAAGGCGACTGACAGGCCGGAAGCAGTGCTGCCGCCGAGCCTGACGGAAAAGCTCCTTTCCCCGGTGGCAGATGCGACATTCCAGAAGCGCATGAGCGAGCTCGGATTCCTATACGGAGCTACGGACAGAACGCCGGTGACGGCGGGCGGGACGGTGACGAATTCCAACGTGACGAACACCTCTTACACCGTAAACGGAGTGAGGATCAGCGCGCAGGATGCAAGGTCCCTTTCGTTCGAGGAAGTGCTGCTCCGCATGACGCAGCTGGGCGGAAGCCTTGGAAACTACAACAATATGTGAGGGAGGAAGAAAGCATGGCAATCTATCAGCCGACGAATATTTCCCCTTCGCTGTGGGGCGAGCTGGGCAACGGCGTGGTGGATGCGACGAAGGCGCTGCCGGTGACGTGGCAGGTAAACGGCACGAGCGCGCTGACGGCGTTTTCTATCACGATCTACCGAAACGATGCTGCGAGCACGCAGCTCTATACGACCGGGAAGCGCACGGACGGATGCCCGTTTTACGGGACGAATTACGCAGGAGAATCGCAGCTTTTCAGTTACACGATTCCTGCGAGCGCGCTTTCCGGCGCAGGTATCAAAAACGGAGAAAACTACAAGCTCTCCATCACGCAGTATTGGGGTGAGAACGAAAGTGTGACGCAAATGAGCGCGAGCGCATTCGTCACACGCGCCGACCCGATGCTCTCAATTGAGGATATTCCTGCGCCGCTTTCTGCGAAGGAGCATACCTTTACAGGCTCGTATTCTCAAGCGCAGGGAGACACACTGAACTGGCTGCGGTGGAGGCTGTGCGCGAAAGGGTCGGAAAACGAGCCGATTTATGACACGGAACGCATCTATGGAACGGGCGAGCTGCAATTTAAGTACGATGGACTTTTCAGCGGGGAGACTTACGGCGTTCGGCTACAGGTACAGACGGAAAACGGCGCGCAGGCCGATACCGGATGGGTCTATTTTACGGTGAGCTACGAAATGGCGTCCTCCACGGCAGCGGTTCAGGTGTGCTGCAAAAGGGCGGTGAGCGGCGTATACATCACGTGGCCGCGCCTTGCAAGCATTGAGGGGACTCCGAGCGGGAGCTATGAGATCAGCGGGGGGACGCTGGAGCTGCCGGCGGGAAGCAAGGTCACGTGGGACAGCGTGACGGGCAAGCCGATGAAATACGAAGCGCCGTGGACCGTGGTGTGGAAGGGGAAAATCGCACAGGCGGCAACGGTCGTGACGGTGAAGACGGATCAGGGCGATATTACGATCAACGCGGCGGCCAATTCGCTGACTATCAAGCGCGGGAACACTGTCATTTACCAGAATTACGGGATATTGCGAATCGGAACGGAATTTCTTGTGGCGTTGACGCCGAATACGGTCTACTTCCGGCAGGTGAGCCGGTCGAACGGGCTTTATCCGGACGTGGGGCTTCATCCGATGGTGGGGCTGCGCCCGCGCCAATCGACGGGTGAGAAACTGACGCAACGGGAGGGCTCTGTCGCCGTTGGAAACGCGACGATCACGGGACTGGTGGTAGCTGGGGCGCAGTCAACGAGCTATTTGTGGGTGAGCGCACAGAGCCTGACGGCGCAGCAGATGGAGGACCTTTTTGGAGATGGTACATTTATCCCGAGCTTTGACGAAAGCACGCTTTTGCTGGCGAACTTTACAGATGGACTGCAAGCGGGAAATCTGAACGGCATATTTGGCAGCGGCTTGCAAGGCTTTTCCATTTACAGGTACGAAACGGGAGCGCAGACGCTCAGGCACGTTGCCGATGTTCCGCTTGAGAAACTGGCGGTCGTAGACTGCGGGGCAAGGTCGCAGGTTGCAGTGCGGTACTATATGTTCGGCATCGGCGCGGACACTTATACGACCACGCCGATCATCAGCGAAGAAATCATGCCGGTTTTCTGGGACTGGTCGGTGCTCGAGTGCACGAAGGACGAGAACGGCGCGTATCGCCCGGAGAGCATCTTCCGCTTTGGAAAGAACCTTGCGAGCGGCGCTATCAGCAACAACAACCAGCCGGGAGTGCTGCAAAACTTCACGCCGTATCCGACGGTGCAGCCGTCACCCTCGAACTACCGAAGCGGGACGCTGACAAGCCTGATCGGCAGTATTGACCGCGAGGGCAATTACAGCGACACGACGGAGCTGCGCGACCGCATCTATGCGCTGAGCGTGACACAGCGGACGCTATTTCTGAAAAACCGGAAGGGCGATATCTGGCAAATCCGGACGAGCGATGCGGTAAGCATGAGCACGGCGGACGGAACGAGGGAGCAGGCGCAGATCGTGTCGCTCCCGTGGGTAGAGACGGCAAGCGCGGAGGCGGCGAAAATCATTCTGGCGCAGGGAGACTCCCTGATGCCTATGCCGCCTGTGGTGCTACAGGATATCAGAATTACCGCGCCGCCTGAAAAAACGGCGTATCTCGTAAACGAATTCTTTTCGCCAAAGGGAATGGTTGTTACCGCGATCTTCTCGAACGGCACAAGGGAGGTTGTGCAAAACTACCGCTATGTGCCTAATGCAGCGCTCACGATCAACGACGAATTCGTCCAGATATTCTACTCATACGGAGAGAATACCAGAACAGCTAACGTTGCAATTTCCGTATCGAGGATTCCCGTCACCGTCCCGTCACAGCTCGGCAGCCTGACGTACAACGGAGAGCCGCAGGTCCCTTCGTGGGAAAACTACGACCCGAACACGCAGGAGATGCAGGCCGTAGATGGCGAGGTAAACGCAGGGACATACAGCGTTCTCGTGCGGCTGAAAAACACAAACAACTATTGCTGGGAAGACGGGACGACCGAAGCGAAAACGGTGACTTGGAGCATCGGGAAAATGAGCGTCGCAACTCCGGCACAGTTAGGGACGCTGACGTACACGGGCGAAGAGCAATCGCCTGATTGGAGCAACTACGACAGCGGTAAAATGACGCTGAGCGGAGCGACCTCCGGAACAAATGCAGGAAACTACACGGCGACATTCTCGCTGGGCAGCAACTACCAGTGGGCGGATGGAGCCACGGCGGCAAAGAACGTTGCGTGGAAAATCAACAAGGCGGCGGGGAGTCTCAGCATTTCTCCCAGCAGCATAAAGATGTACGACACGACAAGGAGCAGAACCATTACGGTGACGCGCAGCGGCGACGGGGAAATCAGCGCTGTGAGCGATAACCCCGCGGCAGCCGAGGTGAGCGTAAGCGGAAACACGGTGACAGTGACGAGCAGGTCCAGCGGCAGCGCGAAGATCACGGTGAGCGTGGCAGAGGGGACGAACTACACTGCACCGGCGAGCAAAACCTGCGATGTGAGCGTGGTCTCTCCCATCTCTATCGCGGATTTGAGGCAGTTATCGTATGCTTATAACATGAAGGGTTGTTGCAGGTACAATGACCGATACCTGATTGTCGGAAACGATGAGGACTGGAATATCTACGCTTCCTGGGCAAGCAAAGATAGTGAGATCAGCCCAGTAAAGTTAAATGCAACGGGCACATATCCTGCGGCGGGGATTGCTGAGGGAAGCGAATATGTAAGCATTCCATTAACGGATAAATATGGCGGAGCGCTATATAAAGATAGATGCCACATATACATGGGCATCTCGAAGTTCCTGTCACCGCAAAACGCTGATTTCTCGCTTGGCGCGCAGAGCGGTGTACGGCTAAACTGCGTAACGATTGCCCCAAACGGGTATAAGTATTGCGCGGGAAAATGGACAGGAGGACCTACATTCCTAATTTCCAGAACAGATGGTGGAACTTTCCAAAACTGGGGGGAGAGCGGAGACGAAGTTATCGCAATTGCTGCATGCAAGGATGCCGACGGAAGGAACATGATAGCAGCCTTAACGGGCGCTGGAAAACTCCAGAGAACAAGCCTTGGAAACAATGGGTCTCTGCAAGACGACGCAACAATCGTGGATGCCCCGAATGCTGAAAAAGTGGCTATGCTCACAGGCGACAGCGTTACAAAATATCGCTGCGCTTATGCTCAAAAAACGGAGACGGGATACCGTCTCGTGAGCAGATACGGTGATGAGCAAATCAGATACACCGATGATTTCGCGTCACAAAACAGCACGATTCTGGGCGTTGGGGCGATTGGTGGATATGCCGTCGCGGTCTTTGCGGACGCTGACGGGAACGCGAAAATCTACGTCAACGAAGACGGAGAGTACGGAAGAGTGTATTCGCTGGATGCGCTCAGCCCGATCGCCATGTGCGAGATCCCGAACGGCATCGGCGTGATCTGCAAGACGAGCGCCGCCTTCACGGTGGCTATCAAGGAAATCACTTTGGCGGAATAAGCGAAGGAGGGAGTTGACCATGGCGGAGATACTGACGACGCACGCGGAACGGCTGAATGACTACATGAAGATGCTGCGGAAGCCTTACATCAAGCTCGCCCGGCTGCGATTTTTGCAGCCGGACGGCTCGACGGCGTTTGCCATCGACAACAACCCCTTGGGGCGCAGAAGCGGCGCGTTCCTGCAAGGGGGAAGCATTACAGTGAACCTCCAGAACGGGCGGCGCAGGTCGGCAGACGTGACGCTCTCAAACCTCGACCGTGCGTTCGACTACAACGTAAACGGCGTATGGTTCGGGACGCAGATCGCCATTGACGAGGGGCTGATCCTTTCGGATGGATCGGAGTATTACATCCAGCAGGGCGTTTTCCTGATCGAAACGCCGGACGAAGAGCTGATGCCGAAGAGCCGAACGGCGCACTACAACCTTGTGGACAAGTGGGCAAATCTGGACGGGACGCTTTTCGGGAATCTGGAAAGCATCTACGAGGTGAAGGCGGGAACGAACATCTACGCGCCGATCTCGGCGCTGCTGAAGCTCGACCGCGGAAACGGATACCAGATCGACCCCGTGCCGCCCGTATTCACCGAATATTACAACGGCAAGTCACAGGCGCTTCCGGGCGGCGGCACGGCGCTGCTGACGAACGCGCCCTATACCCTGCGCATCGACAGTGAAAGCGGAACGATGGCAGACGTGGCGCTGGGCTGCGCGGGAATGGTGAACGCATGGATCGGCTACGATCAGGTCGGCGCGCTGCGGCTCGACCCATCGCAGGACGACATTGTGGACACGAGCAAGCCGGTGCAGTGGCAATTCTCGCAGGAGGAAGTCCAGTTTCTCGGCGCGACCTACACGGTGAAGAACACCGAGGTCTACAACGACTATATCATCGTTGGCGAGGCGCTGGACAGCGGCGCGCAGATCGCGGGGCGGGCGACAAACATGGACCCGCAGAGCGACACGAACATTTACTCGAGCATCGGGCGAAAGACCAAGCGAGAAAGCGCAAGCGGATACTATACCGTGCAGCAATGCCAAGACCTTGCGGCATGGAAGCTCAAGCGCGCGACGGTGCTGCAAAAGAGCGTGAGCATCCAGTGCAGCCAGATGTTCCACCTGAATGAAAACGAGCTGGTGGAGATCGTGCGGAGCGACAAGCCGGGGTCGCCGGTGGAGCGGCATCTTATCATGGGTTTTTCCCGTCCGCTGGGCGCGACGGGGCAGATGACCATCAACGCAGTGAGCACGAACGACTTTCCAATTGCCACGCTGACCAAGTGGCCGACATGAAAAAAGGGGGAATGAACAATGCCTATTGTGGAAGGAAAGTACAAGAATCCGGGATGGCAGAACGGCAGCGCGCCGGATATCGACGCCGCCGAATTGAACGCCATGAGCAGCACACTGGAAAAAGCAGACAGCACGCGCTACGACAACCTGACGATGACTGCCGCGGGGTGGAAGGGGAAAACGTACAGTTTTGAAACCGTCTACCCGAGCGCTTCGTGGGATATCGTTATCAGCGTAGCCCCGACCGCCACGGCGGAGAAGTACGACGCATTTGCGGCAGCGAAGGTGTGCGGAAGCTCGTCCAGCAATGTGGTGACGGCGCTCGGGGCAGTTCCGTCGGTCGACATTCCCCTCATTGTAAAGGCGGTGAAGAAATGAGCGTTGAAGTTTACGGCGGAGGCGGCGGCGCATCGCTGAAGCTGCAAAGCAAGATCGTAACGCCGAGCACGGCGCAGCAGATCGTGACGCCGGACAGCGGCATGGACGGACTAAGCAAGGTGACGGTGGACGCCATGCCAGGCGGAACGCTGGCCGTGCCCGCCATCAGCGCGGGCGGACTCATTACATCGAAAATCGAAAAGGGCGGCTACCTGAACGCGGGAGACAACCGAACACTGCAACTGCCGACACGCAGCGACCAGACGATTTTTCCATCGACTGCCGATCAGGTGGCAGTCCCGAAGGGCGTTTTCACCACGGGGCAGATAAGCGTGATTGGCGACGCCAACCTGATTCCGGCGAATATCCGAAACGGCGTGAATATTTTCGGAGTGGTGGGGGATTTCCAAGGTGCTGCTTCTTTGCGGGCGGCTCAGTGGGGTCCTGTATCCAGCGGAATTGTTGACATATACATTCCCAACACCGCAAAAATCGCAGCACTTAACGTTATCTTCGGCGGGAACACCAGCGGCCTGCAACTCGCCGGCACTTTCACGGGCGCAATGCTTACGTCCGGAGAAACAGGGACGCTCACGTTGGGGGGTCCAAACGGAGTTTATAACTGTCCCTTCACTGTATACGAAGATCATATAACCGCGGATTTATCGGCACTACATTACGGTGCGTTTACAGAGTCCTCCTATCTCTATCAGGGCTCATACGCCGTAATCTGAAAAAATAAAAGGAGAGATACAAAATGAAAGAAGTACTGACGAAGAGACTGGCGAACCTTTTGAGCGTGAAGAGTCTTGTCACCATTGCGCTGACGGCGACCTTCTGCGTGCTGACGGTGCAGGCGAAGGTGACGCAGGAATTCAACACCGTCTACCTCATGGTGATCGCGTTCTATTTCGGAACGCAGAACGCCGCGGGAAGCGCGAAGGGTGAGGAAAATGGCTAACTCGAGCAAAATCAGCGACCTGCGGCCGGACGTGGCGCAAAACGCGACGATCTTTGTTGCGCTATGCAGGGCGGAAGGGCTGAACGTGAAGATCACGCAGACGATGCGCGACGACGCTTACCAGAAAACGCTCTACCAGAAAGGCTACGCCAAAACGCCGTATACGACGTTCCACGGGAAGGGGCTTGCCTTCGACATCTGCAAGAATGTGCGCGGGCACGAATACGACGATCTCAATTTCTTTGCCCTGTGCGCGAAGATCGGCAAGCGAATGGGCTTTACATGGGGCGGAGACTGGAAGAGATTTCCCGACCGGCCGCATTTCCAATGGGACGAGCACAAAAAATACAGCGGCACGATGGTGCGCGCGGGCAAGCTGCCGCCCACGATGCCGCGATACGAGGAGGATGACGAAATGGACATTCAGAAGTTCAGGGAGCTGATGCGCGAATACCGCGCGGAGCTGCAAGACAACGACAGTTCCAAGTGGAGCAAGGAGGCGCGCGAGTGGGCTGTGAAAAACGGTATCGTCACGGGCGGCACGCCGCTGCCCGACGGACAGCCGAACTATATGTGGGAAGACCTGCTGACGCGCGAGCAGATGGCGACGCTGCTGTACCGCTTTGCCAAGCTGATGGGGAAGGCGTAAGCCATGCAGGGCGATATGAGAGGCAAAAGAAGAAACCGCCGCAAAAGCCGCTCAGACGCGCTGAGAGCGCATTTAAAATCGCTCGGGTTTACCAATAGGCTCGCCCTCTATCTCGTCGCACTGCTCAGCGCAGGGCTTGCGGGAGGGTTCCTGCTCGCCAAGTGGAGCATCGAGACGAAATACACAGGGGCGCTGGCGTGCTACACGGTGGTTTTTACGCCGATCGGCACGGCGCTTGGCGCGGTGCTGGGGCGCGTGGTGAAAAAGAACATGGAGGAAAACACAGGCGCGGACGGAGAGGGCATTGTATACGCCGCCGCCAAAGCCTGCGGATTTTCCGAAGGGGACGATATCAGCGAGAACAGCCCGCCAATTTAAGCAAGATTTTAAGCAAGAAACGCACGGAGGGATGGCCTTCCGTGCGTTTCGTTTGCGATTTTGTCAATTTGCGGCGGCGAGACGGTCAAGATTGCGCTGCGCCTGATAGTCGCGCTCGGCGATGACTCTTCGGGCGCTGCCGCGTCCGGCGCGCGCCATAAGCTTGCCGGAATAAATCTGTGTGGTCTGTGGGTTTGCGTGCCCGAGCTTCGCTTGCAGGGCGTAATGGTCCATGCCGGAGTTCAGGTCGATGCGAGCGCCGACATGGCGCAGATCATGCGAGCGGATATTGTGAACGCCGGTGACGGCGAAGACGTGCCGCTCGACCACGCCGGAAAGCCACTGCTGCGTGCCGACCCTCCACGCGCCGGAACGCATGGTGCCGAAAAGGGGAGCGGACGCGGGCACATTCTGTGGGCGGATACCGGAGGCGAGATAGGCGCGGACGGCGGTCTGCGCGATGAGGGGAAAATCGACGGTGCGGAATTTGTCACCCTTGCCGTGATCGACGGTGATCTGCTCCGCCTCAAAGTCGAGGTCGGCAAGCGAGAGGGTGCGCAGCTCGGTGTTGCGCAGCTCGGTAGAGAGAAGCAAAACGACGATGGCGTAATTGCGCGGCCAGTTCTCCGGGTGCGTGGTGACGACGGGGGTATTGCGCCAGAGGTGCATGACCTGCTCATCGGTGAGAAGGAGATCATAGGGGCGGGCATCGATCTTCCGCATGGCGGGAAAGAGCATGAGGGAGACGGGATTTGACGAATAAAACTGCTCACCGCCAAGGTCTAGAGAGCTGGCAAAGGTGAAAAACGCGCGCAGGATGACCAGATGCTGATGCACCGTGCGGACGGCGCAGCCACGGTCTAACAGCGCGTCCCGATACGCCTGAATGGTGGTAAAGGTCGGGTCGTCACGAAAGAGATCAGAGGACACAAAAAAATCATAGAACGAGGTAATGATATGGGAGTAGTCGGTCAGCGTTTTGGGCGCGATGCCGGTAGACTGGCAGTTGCGCAGCCACAGGTCTGAACTCCTGAGAAAACGCCGCTCCGCGGCAGAGGTAACAGGCATAGTCGGCTCCTTTCAAGCGGGGGTGGGGTGGTCTAGCTTGGCCGGGGCGTTATGCCCCAGCCTTGACAAAATCCTGTTTCAGTACCAGCTCAACGCCACATTCGGAAACATGAATGTAATCGACGACAAAATCACCATACGCGGCCATTGCCAGAGGGTCGAGCGTATTCAGCTCGCTTGCAGCTCCGCCGCTGGCGAGGTAAACCTTTTCGGCAACACCGCCGCCGAACTCGATGCTATTTGCAAGATTTTTTACCGTAAACATAGTATGTTCTCCTTATATACTCAAATTCAGTTTTCTGCGCCTGACGTGCGGGCGGGAAGATCGCGGCGGCGGGCGGCAGCATATCGATTCAGGAAATATTTTTGTCCCTTTGGCGTTACTTTGCTGACACGATCAATCACCGCACCATCTTTGGAGATACGAGGTGATTCTTTTATGAAGAACAGGCCGAGATCCATAGCCCGCTGGGTCGGCATATTCTTGTCGCTGCCCTCTTTGATGAGATACCCATCGGAACGCAGCTGCTCATAGAGCCGCTTTTCCCCAGTGTCCACGCCGTTTTGCTTAAGAATCTTCGCAAGGTCGCGGACGAGAATGTTCGTGTCGCAGCTCGTAATGGCATTTGCGAAGCGGACGGCGGGAGCATCGGCCTTTACCTTTTCCTCCAGCGCCTTTCGGCGCTCCTGCTCGGATTTCAGCTCCGTCAACAGACGGATGCCAAACTCCGGGGAGGAAATCATCTGGTCGAGCGTGTCAGGTGTCATGTAGGCACCATTGCGCCGGATAGTGGGGATCACATCATCCGCGATTTTTGCCTGAAATGCTTCAGCCGCTTCGTTCTTGGCTTTCATGGCAAGGCGGTAGAAGATGTTTTCGGGGATGAATTCAGGCAAATCGCCATCGCAACTTGTTGCGATGCCCAGCTCGGCGAGGTATTTCTTTACTGTGCGCCATCTTACGCACTCATTTCCGCTTGCCGCAATTTCGGTGAAGCCCAGTCCCCGCGCCACGGTTTCCAGCCTGAGATAGACCGTGCCGTTGCGCTCGTAGCAGTCGATGCCGTTAATGTTGAAAACTTGCAATTCGTTCATCTATACAATTCCTCCATAACAGACTTGACCTTTGGAGGTGGGTGCATTAGAATATTTACACCGCTCCCAAAGGGGGCGACCAACTCCTTCACCGTTCTGTTTGCGAGACTAGCGGCGGGGGAGTTGCCTTTTTACTTTTTCAGCCCATTGTAGATGGCCTTAATTCCATCACGGATGATTTCAGCCTTTGTTTTGCCGGTAACCTCCGAGCAATAATTAAGTCTATCAACATCCTCTTGCGAGAGTCGGACTCGGGTATTTAAGGTCTTAGGGTCATCGGTGGGCCTGCCGATCTGTGGAGACATAAATGCACCTACCTTTCGTATCCACAAAAATAATATATCATTTGTGGATACATAAGTCAAGAGTTTTTTTAATATGCTTCAAATTCAGTCGATGCGCGCTGCGTTCAGTTCGGTAACGCGGCAGCGCAGGATGCTTTCAAAGATGACGCGCAGTTTCCGATCCTGCGAAACGATGGTGAGTTTGTTGACAGCTCTGCGCTGCGTAGCCGTGGCTCCGGATGCCGCCATTCTGTTTTGCAGGCGGGTGAGACGCTGCTGGAGGTCTGCGCCCGCGGCACGCTCCAGTTCCTCGTAAATGTCATGGCGGAATTTCTGGTGATTGAGTCCGAAGTGCTGCACCACGGCGTTGATCGAGTGGTTGGCGGATTCCTGCCAGTTGTCTCCCGACGCGAACGGGGCTGACCACGCGGCGGCGAGGTTATCCATGCGCTTTGCGTTCTGCTCGAACTGAATGGAAAGTTCGTCCATGCGGCGCTCCTGCTCCTGCTGTCGCATCTCAATACTGATAAGCGCCTGAAGCTGGGGAGAGAGGGACGCAAACTGGGAGTTGGCCGCCTTGGCTCGGAAATAGCCGTTGACAAGTTCGCGCTGGACTTTCCACGCGAGATCGTCGGTAAAGGATTTTACCAGCATGAGATAGCCGGATTCTGTGATGAGGGTGACGTCATTCTGCTGGCGGGCATCCATCTCTCCGATCGCCGTCCGAAATTCGGACGGCGTTATTTTGAAGAAATCTTCGCCCTCGATAAAGTGTTCACGGTTGTCATTGAACCGCTTGCGGGCTGTCCCGTCCGGTCTGCCATGCACGGCGTCGATATCCTTGAAGGTGACGACGCGCTGACCGGAGAATTCCTTGACAAGAACCTGCGTGTTGTTAACGATAGTCAATTCGTTCATCTGAAAAGCTCCTTTTCTTGTAGATACTTCTATTATATAGACCGCATCCAAGTTGATTTTTGCCGCCATCGGGGGGCAAAATACCCCAAAATGGCTTGACACACGCGGGGCTTTTCGCCTATAATGATTTAGACAAAGCCCTCGCGGTTTTGGGTAGAGAGCAGGGCGCTTATCTTTGGTCGGATGGGGCGCTCTGTTCTTATTTTATCTTGGCACATTTTTCTCGAATGGATTCTCGGACAATTTCTGAGCGCGTTTTCCCCAGCGCCTTGCAGCATTTATCAAGCTGTTGGATGGTTTCAGTATCCATCCTGACGCGAAGCATATAGCCCTTGTCGGTTCCATCGAGTTTTGAGCCGTTCTTTTTGGCAACGATGAAAACCACCTCCTTTTGTTGCTACAAAGAATATAACATATTGTTGCTACAATGTCAAGAGGGATTTTGTAGGAAGGGAATGACTATTTTTGTTTACTTACGTAGAGAGAGAACAGACAGAAAAAACTCTTCGTGAATACTTCAATGCACATAAACAAACTAAGGCGATCGACTTTTTTGGACGCATTGAGAAAGTTCCAAACATGCTGAAAGAGAGGTTCATAGCGACTCTGAGAATTACAGATGCATTTGGAATAAGAGTGAAACCAGATGGGAAAAATTTTTCGGAAGTCCTATACTTTGCGTGCGATGAAATTGGAGTTGCAGATCCATTTAAAAGGACAAATGAACTGGATAAAATTATGTTCCCGTATTTTTCGGAGTACGGATATTATGAATCGTCTATAAAATATATACCCGACGGAGAGGCTGCGGAGCAAGTTGAACCACCCGCAGAACTGTTCAAGAGATATACGTACTTCTGCTTTGACAGCGGGGATAAGGAGCAGATTTTAAGCGTACTAAAAGAAATTGCGGCATTTTCCCCTGAAAAAATTGAAGAAATAGCCGAGATAAACGTTAGCTATTTTACTCTTGCAGATACATATTACCCATGGGTAAAAAAATATGAAGATAGACAAAATCCGCTTGCTAATAGCTGTTTTTCCGCACTCAGAGAAAGTGAGACACCATTTATTGAAATTACAGACAGGAATGGGTTTATTTCAAGCAGGAATATGATTTGTGAAAGGGAAGCAACTCTATTTCACCAAACTTACAGATTAGATTTGAGAAAAAAATTCAGAAGCTCTTGGGAGGCCAATGTAGCACGAATACTCAACAAACTCAATGTGCCGTATGAATACGAGCGAGAGAGCTATCAAATTGGAGAAGATTTTTATTTACCGGATTTCTTTCTCACTAATAACATAATTTTAGAGGTCAAGGGCTTCTGGGATAGCGAGAGCCGAAAGAAAATCGCTGCATTACAAAAAGAGTACCAAGAATTTAGAGTCCTTCCAGTAGACTCTGATATGTATGGTACTCTGCAAAAGAGGTTTTCCCCCATAATACCCGAATGGGAAGGATCAAGAATACATAAGACGACAATAGAGAAAGTAGCCATCGTAGGGATGAAGTTTTGCTCCGATAAGACTACGATTTCAAGTTTGAATGTAGGAGATGTATTGGTACTCAAGCGGGAGCCGGACAACCAATTTGACCGCAATGCTATTCTGGTGCTGACGGCGGCAGAAAAACCGATAGGACATTTATCTGGAGACTGGGCGGCTGTGTATGCCCCCAAAATAGATTGTGGAATGGAATATGCTGCGACCATCATTGACATTCAGCCCAAAGTGATTACTGTGAAAATGTGGAGGACAAACCCTGAGAAAGAGGCATTATACGAGTGCTTTCTATAAGAAAAGCCGCCCTGATAAGCGGCTTTTCGAATGATGGGGCGGCAAAAAATGCCTTGGGGTAAAAGGTATAATGGAAATATCAACAAAGAGAGAGGATGATATTTCCAGTGAACGAATTAAAGATTTTCGAGAACCGCAAATTCGGAGAGGTACGAACCATTGAAGAAGACGGCAGGGTGCTTTTCTGCGGCAGCGACGTTGCGAAGGCGCTCGGTTACACCAACACCAGCAAGGCACTTTCGGATCATTGCAGAGGTGGGGTAACGAAACGTTACCCCATCGTCGATGCCCTCGGAAGAACACAGGAGGCTGTTTTTATCACTGAGGGCGACATCTACCGACTGGCTGCGAGGTCGAAGCTGCCGGGGGCTGAGGAATTTGAGCGTTGGGTGTTTGATGAGGTCATCCCAAGCATCCGCAGGACGGGCGCTTACATGATGCCGCAGGATTACCCTTCCGCCTTGCGCGCGCTCGCGGATGCAGAGGAAAAGAAAATGCGATTGCTGGCAGAGAATCAGCGTCAGGCGCAGATCATTGCTGATTTCGAGCCGGTGCGGCAGTACGTTGACACGATTTTGGAAAGCCCCGCTGTTTTGGCCACTGGGCAGATCGCGGCGGACTACGATCTCAGCGCGAACCGACTGAATAAAATCCTGCACGAAGAAGGTGTACAGCACAAAGTCAACGGGCAGTGGATCCTTTACAAAAAGCACATGGGGAAGGGGTACACAAAGAGCCGTACAACACCGATTACCCACTCCAGCGGACAGCAGGACATCAAAATGCACACATACTGGACGCAGAAGGGACGTATGATGATTCACAACATTTTGACGGCGCGTGGGATTCTCGCTGTGATGGACCGCGACAGAGCCTGTTAAAGTGACTTTGCTCTGAAAATAAGAAGAAGACCATTTTCCCGAGTCATGGAAAATGGTCTTCTCAAATTCACAGATTCTTGAACAGGGCGGAGCCGAAGACAAAGGCGTTCTGCATCTTCGAATAGGGGATGGCGACCCATACACTGTCTCCCACTCTCGCGGACGCCATGGAGGTGACATAGGGAATGGAGATCGGGGATTCATCGAATGGAAACTGCACGCCCATCAGGCCGCCGGATGCGGTGGAGGTGACGGTGGCGCGGACGACCTTGAAATACGGCTCGATCTTCTTATCGACCTTCGGCTCGATGTACTTCCAGATATTGTCGGCAAGGCGCTTCATCTGCTCGACTTCACTCTGCATGGGAAACACCTGATTCGCTTTCTGCCGGCGCGGGGTCGGCGCTCAGGATGGTGAGTTTTGGGTCGCCGTAGAATTTGGAGAGCATTTTCGCCTTCTGCGGCGATTCCGCCTCGACCATATCCATATAGACAAGGGCGGGATTCTTGGGGCTGGCGGCGCGGACGATATAAAGGCGCGGGATCACGTTGGCTTTCAGGTTCGGCATTACGGTTCCTCCTTCCAGACATTGAAAATGGTGAAGACGAGGGAAATACCTGCGTCGGTGCGGTTCATCTGCACGGTGTCGCATTGGTCGAACAGGAACGAAACGGCGTTGCGAACGCTGGCATTCAGAATGGTGCAGTTGTTGGGGAACTCAAGGCCGATGCCGGCGGTCTCGTGTTCCTCGCACGGGTCGAACGGGATGATCTTGATAAAGGGGGCCACCGCAAGGTGCTGGGCGGATTCCTTGAGGGCTTTATAACGCAGCACGGCGGCGGGGTCAAGAATTCTCATGGCGTAAATACTCCTTGCTGAAAATTTCGATATCAGGGGTGCGAGGGCGAGAGGGCGCGCAGCTCGAAAACGGTGTTCACGATGATCTCGACCGCTCGCTTTACCTCGCCGTGTGTGATGCGGTACGGGAGGGTGAATCGGACGGCGGAACAGGCGCGCTCTTCGGAAAGCCCCATGGCGCGGAGGACGTAGCTACCCTCGAGGCTGCCGCTGGTGCAGGCGCTGCCGCTGGAGGCGCACAGGCCCTTGCGGGACAGAGCAAGCACGAGGGACTGCGATTCTACGCCGAGAAAGCTGATGTTGGCGTTGTTTGGCAGGCGGCGCGCTGCGTCGCAGATGACCCAAGGGCCGTTGATGTAGGCATCCGGAACGAGACGGAGAATTTCGGTGATGAACTCGTCGCGCAGCTTCGTGATGCGGGCAATGTCATCATACATGGTTTCACAGCGCTTTTCAAGGGCGGCTGCCATGGCGCAGGCGAGGGCGACGCTCTCGGTGCCGCCGCGCATTCCACGTTCCTGACCGCCGCCGCAGATCATGGGGGTGACGGGCGAGCCATCACGGACGATCAGGGCGCCGATACCTTTTGGAGTTCCAAATTTATGACCGCCGAACATAGCGTAATCCACATTGAAATCCAGAAGGTTGATAGGGATGTGTGCAACGGCGCTTGTTATATCGCAGGCAAGAAGTCCTGAAAAACTCCCCCGCAGGGCCGCAATATCGTAAATCTCTCCAGTCTCGTTATTGGCGAGCATCTGCGCATAAGCACCCGTGTTTGCGACTTTATCATTTGGAAGAACCCGCCCAGAAACGCATTCCAATATCGCATGATGTTCAAAAGGCGACGCATAAGTTTCTGAAATTCCGACAGCTTTTTGCATGGAATGAATAGCGGTATTACACGCCTCCGTTGCTCCGCTGGTGAAATAAAGTTCATAGTTATTGCCAGCGCCTAATAATGATAAAATTTGAGCGCGGCTACGCTCCAAAGATTCTCTTGCGCGCCATCCTTCACTGTGCAGGCTGGATGGGTTGCCAAATGGGGCTTGCTTCATGGCTTCCCACGCAACGCTTGAAACTTCTTCCGTGCTTGCGCTATCAAAATAATAAGACATTTTAAACCCGCCCTTTCTTGAATAGATTTTCTACCCGAACCCCACGGGCAATTCTGCGGCGAACTGTCGAATCGCAAGCGCCGGTCATCCGACACCATTCTGCTAACGTTTTTGCTTGCCCGTTAATTTCAAATACGCGATTTGAACGCCGATTGTTTGCCTGAACCAATTCATTGGCCCATCGGCAATTCTCTGGACAGTAGTTCCCGTTCACATCAATGCGGTCGAGGGTGCATTCACCATAGGCGGCATTTTTATTATACCCGTTTGCAAGCGCCCAGTCGCGGAACGCTTCGAAACTGTTCTGCCATTCTTCGCAAACAGCGATACCTCTACCGCCGTATCGAGCATATTCTTTGGCTTTTGGGTTGGAGCATCTTCTCCGCATGAGAAGCCAAACGTTATACAAGCGCGTTTTCGATTCGCCGTGTGTCTTCATAGGATTTATTGCATTTCTTTGACACCCGCAGGACTTTGTATGCCCTGACCGCAGATGCCCGCCGGCGACAATGGTTTCCTTTCCACAGTCGCATACGCAAAGCCATTTTAAACTTCCATATGAACGTGTTTTCATGGGTCTGATTACTCGAAGATGTCCGAACCGCTGGCCGGTTAAGTTGATGGCAGATGGCATGGGGGTTCCTCCTTCTGGTGGGGTGAAGTCTTTGCCTCGTTTTCCTTATGTCTTAGCGTATTAGAAAATCCAAAATTGGATTTTCTGATATACTGATAATTTCGATTTTAAGGGCAAGCCCCGAGCGGCTTTGTGCGTGCTCGGGGCGTTTCCGTTTAGAGATCAGCCGCGAACGGCGTCCTTGAGCGTTTTGGTCGCCTTGAAGGTGACGGCCTTGCTCGCGGGGATGATGACGCTTTCGCCGGTCGAGGGGTTGCGCCCCTTGCGCTCGGCGCGCTCCTTGACTTCGAACTTGCCGATACCGGGGATGGCGACACTATCGCCGCCAACCAGAGCGGCAGTGATGATAGAATACAGGGCGGTGAGGTCGCGTTCGGCCTGCGCCTTGGTGGTGCCGGCTTCCTCGGCAAGCTTGTCAATTAACTCGGGTTTGGTCATTGGGATGGGCCTCCTTTCGTGAAAATTTGGATAGTGCATCCGGCCGGACTCGAACCGGCGACATTTAGAGGCGTGAAATTCCTCGACGCTCTGCCCATCTGAGCTACGGATGCAAATCCCCGCCTTGTTTACGCCATGGCGGGCGATCTGGCGGCGGTTTCCTTTACTTGTATAGCGCCACCAACTCCGCAAGGGGCGCTTTGGTGGAGACGGCGGGGACTCGAACCCCGCACGGTGGTTTCGCTGCCGGGAGATATTCCACCTAACTGCCCGGAGCGGATCTTACATTGCCGTTCTGTCACGTCTCCATATGTGGCGGGCATTTCCTCCCGCCGACGGGGCTTTTCATCCGTTCCAACGATTTGCCGCCCGCTGAAGCCTTTTTGTGAAAGTAAGGAAAACTACGACGCGCCTCCCAAGCGGCGCGTGGAGCGGCGGACGGGTCTCGAACCCGCGGCCCTCAGATTGGAAGTCTGATGCTCTACCTGCTGAGCTACCGCCGCATTCGGGGTGCCCCCTCCAGAATTTCACTGGGGCGCCGCGAATCTGTATGAGAAGATTTTGCGCGGCGAGCGGTCGCTTACCGGGGGCTGACCGCTTATATAACAGAAAGGAGGCCATGGAGCGAGGGCGGCGCGGCGCCGGGACTATTGCACGGCGCAGACCCGGCGCACCCGTATGTCTGCCGCGCGCTCATGGGAGGGTTTGATCTCCCGCCCTCAAGTATTATTATACGCAGGTGCTCCAAACGAATTTTTGCCGCCCTGTTCACACGAAAAAATTTTTGTAGATTTTCCGCTCGGATTGGGGGACGAGATTGAAGCGGGTGCTATAGGCATTGCGGCGCGTCCGGTCGAGGTGGTCGAGAAAGCGGAGTGCGGTATAGTTTGGCACGCCATCGCGCGACGGTGGGATCTCGACGCTGCCGAGATAGCGGCCGGGATTGCGCGGATCTGGCGGGGAATAGCCCGCATCAAAAACGTCGTAGGTCATGACGCACTCCTGTTCTGTTCAGTCCTTTTCGCTTTTGCGGATGGGGCAGAGGACGGCTTCACCGGAGACGCTTTTGAAGTAAATGGGGTAGAGAGGATTATCGTGCGCGTAGATTTCACAATCAGGAAAAAGCTCGAGCAAATCAAGGAGATATTTCGCATTGACCAACGGAAGACCCGCGCCGAAATCATACGTTGGAACGAACGACTCATATTTAGACCGATTGCTCGCCTTGTATTCGGCACGGTCGGATTTAATTTTGGCGCGAACTCCGGCGGACGGCGATTTCAGGGCGACGCTGTTCAGGCGAACGGGGCGGATCACGGCGTCGAGGTCGAAGCGGTCGCCGCATTCAGGCTCGGGGGCTGCGGTCAATTTGAAGGGGCTGTTCAGGCGAACGCCGGTCATGCCGTCGCAGAGACATTGCTTGCCGTCCGCGTCGATCCACGCGCCTTGCGTGCTGGGGCGGTGGCTGTTGCGCTCGACGGTGCGCTTGCAGATACGCTTGGCGGCGGCATACGGGACGGCGCGCCCGCGTCTGCACTCTTCCTCGGCGGCAATGGTTTCGCGCAGGTCGATGACAAGGGCGGACAACTGGACGCCGATTGCCGGGGAATTCTTGCCGCAATCGACCGGGTGCTTCTGGGCAAAATCAAAATACTTCCGTTCCGTTTCCGGAAGACTGCGGGCGATGCGCAGGACGCGCTCGAGGGTCTGTTCAGTGGTCAGCATGGCGATATTCTCCTTTTCTGTTCAGATTCTGCTTTCATTATACGGCGATACTCCAAGGGGAGTTTTTGCCGCCTTACCATTTTTCGCCGGTGTCGATATAGATAAGAACTCGCATGAGGTGGTAGACGGTGGTCGAGACACCAACAAAGATGAAAAAATTGGTCATGGCGGGGGCTCCTTTCCGGGTGGGTTTGGGTTGCTGTTCAGGCGAGGCGGAGGACCTGACGGGCGGCGCGTTCGGCGTTGTCGGTGAGCTGGCGCTGCCATGCCTGATTTTTCGGAGACCAGCGGAAGCCGTTTTGCTTCAGAGCGGCGCGGGTGTCGGCGTCGGGGATGGCGTCAAAGAGGATTTGGAGTCTGTTCAGGTCGATATTGCGGACGATCTGGCCGCCGTCAAAGGCGGTGCCGGTCTGAGGCTGGGCGGCCTGCTGTTCCCGCTTGTCAAGCTCTGCAAGCCGCTGTTCTGTCCGCTCGATCTTGCCCCGGATACTGGCCAGCTCGTAAGCGGGGAAAGGGGGAGCCGTACAGGGAGATGGGGGAGCCGTCACCGGAGGCGAACACGCCGGGACGGGTCAGCCATGCGCGGTTTTTCTCGCTGAGACCGGGGCAGCCTTCCAGCGTTTTGTGCTTGCGGTAATAGGCGTTGGCGGTTTTGGCGTCCTCCAACATCTGGCGTTGGCTGTTCAGGCGCTCGGTGAGCATTTCGCGGGCGTGGGGGTCGGCAAGGTCTACCGGGCCGGTGCCGACGCTGCGGATCTTGTCCAGAATCGCCTCAATCTGCCGGTATTCCTCCCACAGAGAGTCCTCGCGGGACATTTGGCGGTTATGCTTGTGCATATTGAAGTTGCCCGCCCCGGCTATAAACTGGCTGGGATAGCTGGCCTGGTTGCGGTTATAATCGTTCGTCCACTGGGCAAGGCGGCGGGCGTAGCTGTTCAGCAGGGCGTCCAGCTTGTCATGGTAAAAAGCGCTGACGCGGGCCTTCTGCTGTTCTACCATCTGGGCGGCTTTGTTCACGGAATTCCGATAACTGGCCGTGGCGCTGCCGGGTTTGTAGTCGCTCATGTGGACGCAATAGTGGGCGTTCCGGGCGGTTTCCTCGTCGATGGAACCATAAGGCGGGACCGTTTCAGGCCGATTTACCGGGGTGGGCTGTTCTTCCTGTTCTGCGGAGATGGCCTCCGGCTGTTCTGCGGGCGCTTCTGCGCCTGCGCCGGTGGCGGGGGTCTGCTGTTCGGGCTGTTCGGTGGCGGCGGTGGGCTGTTCAGTCCGCAGGCCGTCAGCAACGGAGCGGTAAAAGGCTTGCGTTTCTTTCGTGTCCTTGACGGTCTGGCAGTCCTCGCCAAAGTCCCATGTATAGCGCTTGATCGTTGCGTCAAGGCTGGCCGCCTCGTCTGCAAAGAATTTCGCAATGTGGGCGGTGTTGGGAAAGCGCTTGATCTCGATTTCCGCGTGTTCTCGGTTCCAATCATTGGAGGCGGCTCGCTTGTCCCGGCTGTTGACAAAAGCGGAGATAGGCCAGAAGCAAATATTATCTTTTGCGGTGCTCAGTTCGCCGTTGCGCTTGATGCGCCGGAGGCAGTGATCGTGGCCGCTCCAATTCGGATCGCCGGTAGTGTGCTCGACAAAGTAAAGGCCGTTGTCATTCTTGAAGTATGCGCCGGTGATTTCCACCACGTCGCCGGTTTTCATGGGGCGGTTGTTCTTGTCGTTCATAGTAAATCCTCCTGAAATTGTGCTTTGAATGTGTAGATTTTGGATTTCTGGGGTGCCGTCGCTTTGTCCGGTGCGGCGGCTCCAAGGTGTCCGGGGGTGCTGTTCAGGCGTAAACTTTGCCGTTGGCGCCGGTCTGGTAGCTTTTGAAGATCATAACCGGGTCTTTCAGCAGGGCGGCGGCGTCCTCGATATAGGAAGCGGAAAAGCTTTCGTATTTACTGCGGGTGATCTTGATTTTCTCGTCCTCCTTCAGGGTTTCGTGCGTGGCGGTTTCCGGCAGCTCCTGCCAGCCGTTGAAGATCAGCAGGGAAGCGCCGCAAAATAACCGGCTGCGGGTGGAGCGCTTGCGGTATGGGGTGTAGGTCAGGCGCACAACGTCGGCGTGCTGGGCGTAGGTGGTGAGGGCGTAGCCGTGAAAGGTGATTTTCTCCACAATGGGGAAACCAAACTCGGAGAGATATACAAGGGTATATTTCCGTCCCGGAACCAGTCCGGCAGCGTCCACAGCTTTTTGCAGGGGTTCGGCGTACTGCTGGATCATGGAATGAAACGCGGCCAGCGCGGCGGCCTCCGTTGTAACGGTGGTGCTGTTCAGCTCGTCTCCGTTCTCGATGATGGCGGCAACCTCAATTTGACCGCCCAGGGGCCGCAGGTCCGCGGCGTTGATGATGACTTTCCGGCGGAGGGTGTAGCCGCCGCCGATCTCGGCATGATAAAGACTGTTAAACATGGGGGAAACCTCCTTGATGAAAAATTCGATATTGTTTTTGATTTCGTGGGGTGCGGCTGATATGCTCAACCGCCCAGAAGCAGCGCCGGTCATGTAATAGCCTTGACAAATTCTCGCTTGATCTCGATTTCCGCGCCCCTCGGACTTATGCCGATTTCAGAGATTACAAAATCACCATACGCGGCCAACTCGATTGCAACGGACGGGTCGAAATCCTTTGTTGCTCCGTCGGCTGAAATGTAGATTTCCATCTTTCTGTCGTCGTCGGGGTAGAACTTAATCAGTTTGCACAATTCCTTTACCGTCATCGTTTTTCCTCCTTGTTCCGCCGCTCACTCGTCAACGGAAATTTTGATTTTCAGGGTGATTTCCTTTTCTGCCGGTGCCGGGGCTTGCGTGGGGGCGTGTCCGGTGCCCGGTGCCCATTTCTCCCGCTTCGTATCGTAGCCGCGCGCCTCTGCGATTTGCGGCAATGCGTTATCGAGCGTCAGCGCCAACCCGCTGCGCTGCTCCACCGCTTCCAAAATATAGCGGTTTACGCTTTGACCGTCAGCGGCGGCGGCTTCTTTGATTCTCTCTCGGCTCCCTTTGGGGACAACAACAGAAATTCTTTCATAGTTTTCTTTGTTGTATTTGTTCGGGTCCCATTTGTTTTGCCTTTTCGCCATTGTTTCACTTCCTTTTTGGTTTGTTAAGTGGTAGTATTATTAAGTAGAAACATTATCAAGTAGAACTCGGCGGCAAAACACACAGTATTCGGCGGTTTTACCGCTCTGGATTATCTACTTGTTAATAAGGATTATAGCACCTTGTTAAGTAGTCGTCTATTGACAAGATGCATAAACATTAAGTAGACAATTTAGCGAAATTATCTACTTGTTAAAAGCGCGGCTTTCCGTTTATAATAAGTAGACAAAGGAGGCGATTTTTATAGCATTGCGAAAATACACAGAGGCACAAAAGAAAAGTGCAAAAAAATGGGACGCCGAAAACCTGGACCGTGTTTCTGTGGCTTTGCCCAAGGGCATGAAAGCAGACATCAAAGCGGCAATAGGTGAGGGTGGAAGCGTAAACGGATTTATCCGGGAAGCTGTCGAGGCAAAGCTGAACGGAATCACGCCAACACCCACCGCCGGAAATGCCCCAGAAACGCCACAGGAAGCCGCAGGAGCGATTTTAGAGGGCGGGGTAGTATGTCTGCCCTCGGAGGAAGAAAAAAGCGCTCAGAACGCGCCAGAAGTCGAAAACGGGCGAACCGCTTGCAGCGTGAAAAGCGATATTTACGAAGCGGCGGCGGTCGCGGCCGGAAAGAAATCCGTCAGCATCAACGATTTTGTTGATAAATGGGTCAAGATCGGAGCAGACGAAACGGAAAAGATTATCAGATTAAGCGGGAACATGCACAAACCCTTGCAGATCGAGAAGCCAAATGAAGCCCCATACCCTGCCCCGAAAAAGAAAACGGAAGAGCCAAAGCCCGCGTATGTGTGGAACGAAGACGGAACGCCGACAACCTGGGCGGAAATATTCGAGCGGGAGGGCTGGAACAAGCCCAAAAATAAAAGCGCTGGGGAGTAATCCCCGGCGCTTTGCCTTGTATCCATCATGTGTCCGGTCGACCAATCGGCAACCAATCGGCAACCAATCGGCAACCGTCAGACGATTTTTTATCCTCGATTTGCGCGAAGTGCACAAAATACGAGCGCTATAATTGTTTGAACTGCCATATTGCTATTTCTCGGCTTTTGATGTATTCGCGCGCGCGCCAGCGTGCGCACATCCGCGCCCGTTACTTGCGCGCCGGTTCTTTTTTAGATATATCTATGATAGAAGGATTATAATAAAGTAATATATAGATAGATAAAAGAAAGAGAGATTCTTCTAAATGGGGGGTGTGGGGGGAAATTTCTTCTTAAATTTGCCTCTTCACATTTTTCGCACATTTTGCGCACATTGTGTGCACATTGTGACGCCTTAGAATCATCCTATTTTCAATGTCTTTTTCATCTGGCGGCCAATTCGGAAAACCGTTAGCGTTACCATCCGTTACTGTAACGTTACCTGTAACGTTACAGGAGAATAAAAAAGCAGCGGCCCGGAGGTTTTCCGGGTCGCTGTTCCGCGTTTTGGGGGTCAGGCGTTAGCTTGATATTTTGCGAGTGCATCCGAAATAGCACGATTTACAAAGGCGTTTGCCGTTTCCCCCAAGGAGGCGGCGCAAGTCTTTATAACGGCTTTTTGCCCTTTCGGTAAAACAAGATCCATTCTGTCATAAGTCTTTTTTACATACTTGCGAACGGCGGCTTGCTGGGCCTTTGTGGTTTTGGTTTTCCGCTCGATATAGTCAGTTATATTTTCGGAGGTTCCGTCGTCCATAGCTTCCGCAGCGGCAAGGCTGGCCGCAGCTCCCCGGGTGAGATTTTCGGCGGGTTGGGCGTCAATTTCTGCCAGTCGTGCGCGTAATGCTTCGTTCATGTTATATGCTCCTTTCAATGCCTCAATACGATTGGTTATGCTGCTTTTTCTGCTTCTTTATTCGGCTTCTGGTTCTGCTTTAGTATATGTCTCCGCGTGTATTGATCTCTTTTACAGTAACGGTTTCTTTGTCCGTGTCGATTTGAAAAATTGCCCGGTAATGATAGATTTTCAACCGGTACATGCGAGAGCCAGCACCCCGCAAGGGGACAATATCGCCGGAAAGGGTTGATAATCCGGCCACCGCCGCCGCTACCCGGCCCCGTTCAGGCTCCGGCAGCTTGTCTAAATATTTTTGCGGCTGCTTCTTGATGATAACCGTTAGTCCGTCCACGTTTCCGCCTCCTTTACTGTTGATATTTTACCACCCTATATATAATTCTGTAAATATACAATTTCAACAATATAATTACAGAAATATTGTTAATTGTGTATCTTGATATAATTACAGAATTATATATAATAGAAGCATAAAGAACAGGACAACACCACGGAGGCCCAACAGTCCGGAAAGGAACAGAAAATGAAGGCAAACTATTTCGACCAGATCGCCGGAGCCGTGAAGCTCGATTCTCGCGTTTCCATTTACGTCCCCAGCACCACCGACACCGACAAACCCACCGACAACCGCGAGCAGGTCGAGAAGGTCGCCGCGAAACTGTCGGCCATGTTTGGCGGCGCAACTGCAACCGAGGCGCGCGGCTACTGGTGCAGCCAGTCCGCCGGCCTTGTGGGCGAGGCCGTGACCATCGTTTACAGCGCCGCCACGCCGGAAGCGGTGCAGGAGCACGCCGCCGAGGTCGTCGAGCTTTGCCGCCAGATCAAAGAGGACATGCAGCAAGAGGGCGTGAGTCTCGACGTTGACGGCACGCTTTACATCATCTAACCCAACCCCAACACCATAAACCACCGCCACAGCCCGCAGGGGACGCCCCAGCGGGCCTTTCTCATGCCCTGCCGTATGCGAGCACCAAGAAAAGCCCTGAGGCTGTACGCGCGCGCGTTTATCCCGCGCCCGTTTTTAGTACACTATATTATTCTTTATTTTCAAATACAGACAAAAAGAGCAAAAAAACGGGGAGGGGTGGAAGAGTCGCCGAACCCGGCTTGTTCATGGGCGAGAACGGCGAACTGTTGCAAATGCAACACATTGAGCGAAGCGAGCGGAACGGCAGAAAGGTTAGCTGCGATTGATAGTCAATAAGTGTTTACTATCTAACTTCGTCGATCAAACGACAAGACGGGTGTCTTGACACCTATGTTGTGCAGATTGACGAACGACTGTTGCAAATGCAACAAAAAATGGCGGTAACTGTTGTGCTTATTATCAATAAGTGAAACAGTTGGCGGCTTTTGGCATCTTTCCGCGGACCTGCGCGGCCTCGTCCGGGCCTGCTGGGCGGGTGCGATCGTCTCCGGCTGGGCGGGGGGGTGGTTTACGATTCGAATTGACTTTCTCAGGCGCACAAGCCCCATAACTCTCCCTCCCCCACACACGTTCACCGCCTTAACGTATTGGTGAGGTCAACAAGACATAGGAGGGGTGGTTTTGAAAGCGTGGCGAAAAATCCAAAAAACAAAAAGGCCTTCCGAAAAAAATTTATAAAAACGCTTCGCGTGTGATGCCTCTATTTTAAAAAATTTGCGCGGGCGCTTCGCGCCGTAGTGTCCGGTGACGTGCAGGGGAGGCAGTAAGGACAAAGCAAGGATGCTGATGGGAACTAAAGCACAGGTACGCAGGCGGTGCAGAGGCGGCAAAAATTCGTTTGGAGGGGGCTTATACAATGAAATCAGACAACCAACAGAACGGAGTTGAGCAAGATGTTCACAAAAGAACAACAGAAAACCATGCTTCATCGCGCGGCCAGATCATCAAATATGGATGGGCACATCGTCTCCACACCTCCCGTAACGATGGCAGAGCACGCTATGACACGTTTTGGAGGGAAGGCGAGTACACCACGAAAAAACAGTTATCTCTACTGTGACAGCGTGGATGCCTGTTTCTTCTATGGCCCGACAGGCGCTCCGACGGTAACTTTCACTGCGCGGTGGACTTACGGGGCAAAGGATATTGACAAACTCGGCGAGACGGCGGAGCTGATTAAGACCATGCTCTACAACATGAGTGTCGAGTCGGTCCTTGAAAATCTCACCGCCGATAGTAAAGGGAATTTGGAAGATGGATAGAAGCCCATTTGAAAACAGGGAGGTCATGTTTGAGTTATGAGATGTATGTGTGTTGAGATTCATGTGAAGATACCGGTTCCGGTGAATTGTGCAGGAAGTTCTTGCGATCAAAAGCTGCGGTTCCGGGATGCCAATGGTGTTGTGTATCAGACTGGAGCCATTCAAGACGCCTGCGAAAAGGCTTCGGACATTCCAATTATTCGGTATCAGCCGGACGGGAAACCCGATGTTATTGGGGTCGCACGGTCTGTTGAGTGGAATCCTGACGGATTCATTAATGTAGACGGGCTTTTATGGTTTGGCGGTACTTCTGAGAGTGGCGTTGTTTTTGATGACAGGAAGAATGTGACCAAAATGATAATTACCGAGATTGGCTTGGGGACGTAAAGCAGTAGGAGGTCGAGAGACATGGCATACACGCGGAAATACAGGCAGGGGGCGCAGGTCAAGAGCATTGAGGGCTTTCTGCATTCCCCGGAGACACAGTATTTTTTCTGGCACGGGAGGACGATTCATAAGCAAGTCTTTATGCACTGGCAGCTTGATATGCTTATCAGGGAAATCGGTTGCAGACATCTTTATTTTGCGGATAAGACCGTGCCTGCGGATGGAGATGCGGAATGAGCTGCTATGGGTGTGTCTGCAACAACTGCCTCTATAACTGCGAGTTATTCATCGCATACTTCACGCCGGGAGAGATCAAGGACGTGGAGGACGTCTGCTATTGCTGTGACGAGTGCAAATGGTTCGATAGAGACTTTGGGAAGCAGAGCCAGTGGCGAAAATCGTGCGAAAAATTTCGCCTACCGGCGAAGTATAAAGAGCATCTGGAACAGATGAGACAGCGGGAATCTCGTGCGGCGGTCAAACGCCGGGAGGCATTTACCGTAATCAATGGAGGGAAACGAGATTGAACGAGGCATATAACATGGACTGCATGGAGTATATGCGGACGCTGCCGGACAAGGCGTTCGACCTAGCCGTGGTAGACCCGCCATACTTTTCCGGTCCGGAGCGCAGAGGGTATTACGGTTGTAAAGTCAGTTCCATTGGCGTACATCGAGATTATCCCATATCACCGAAGTGGGACGTTCCGGGTGTTGACTATTTTTCTGAACTGGTGCGCGTGGCGAAAAAGTACATTGTCTGGGGCTGTAATTACTTCGATGTCGCATTTCCGCCGGGGCGTATCGTTTGGGACAAGTGTAACGACAACAGCTCCTTTTCGGACTGTGAGATCGCGGCGACAAACTTTCATGACAGCGTTCGATTATTCCGCTATATGTGGAATGGGATGTTTCAGGGCAAGAGCATTTCTGAAGGGACAGTTCAGCAAGGGAACAAGGCGCGCAATGAGAAACGCATACACCCAACGCAGAAGCCTGTGGCATTGTATACATGGATCTTGCAGAAGTACGCAAAGCCGGGGGATAAGATACTCGACACCCACTTGGGCAGCGGCAGCAGCCGCATAGCCGCCTATGATCTTGGCTTTGATTTTGTTGGGTGTGAGATCGACTCGCACTATTTTCAGGCGCAGGAAAAGCGCTTTGCGGAACACACGGCGCAGATCAGTTTGTTTGCGGGAGGATGAAATGGATAGTTTACAGGCGAGCCGCATAGCGGGCGGGAACAGCACGAAAGGGCGCAGACAATCCGATCTTTACCCGACGCCGCCGGAGGCAACAGTGGCGCTGCTGGATTTTCTTAGGTTGCCGAAGAATACGACGATTTGGGAACCGGCGGCGGGTGAGGGAGATATGCTACAAGCGATCATGGCATGTGGGTACGGCAGCTCGTTCGGAACAGATATATCCGAAGGATTCGACTTTTTGAGCCATGATATTTTCAAAAGACTTCTCACTGGCTTCGACTGGATCATTACGAACCCGCCATTTTCGCTGGCGGAGGATTTTATTCGCCGCGCAGCGGAAATTGAGAAGCCCTTTGCGATGCTGCTCAAGTCACAGTATTGGCACGCGGCGAAGCGAGCACAGCTTTTCCGCGAGATTCCGCCGAGCTACATACTTCCCCTGACATGGAGACCCGATTTCTTCTTCAAGGAGCGAGAAAGCGGTGATAGTGGCAGTCCCCTGATGGATGTGATGTGGTGCGTCTGGCTGACGCCGTGGATGAGAAGCACGCAAACGATCTATCGACCGCTGCCGCGCCCACCGAGGGACGAAGGGGAGAGAAAATGAAACGAATCTTCATCACCATGGCAGCGGTTACGGTGCTGCTGGTCGGCTGCTCGCAGACGCATTATCCGTATTTGAGATATAAAAACAGCGATGCCGATGGTGACAGCAAAGATCGGTGGATCGAAGTCCGAGACGGCCATGAACTTAGTGAAGGACACTCGTGGGACATCATCGAAACCGATCAGGGATATGACATGGTTTTGCATTTTGTGAAAACGGAGGGCGTGAGATGAGCTTTGAGCACTGCCAATCTTGTCTGCCGCCGACGCGGTATCCCGGCTGTCAAGACCACTGCCCGTACTACGCGGCAGATATCGCAAAGCACCGAGCCGCCCGGAAGGAAGAGCAGCGGGAAGCGCAGGAGAAGGACGATTACTTGAGCGCGCGCCATTTCAAGACGCGGCGCTATCAACGACTGAAATGAGGGAGCGAAAAAGATGACTGCAAAAGATACTGCGGAGCGCATCCGCGGGCTGAGAACAGCCATCGGCATGAGCCAAGCAAGTTTTGCCAGCATGTGCGGGCTTGAGCAGGGGCAGCTGAGCAACTACGAGTTGGGGCGTATCATGCCGACCATCCCGCTGTGCGAGCGGATATGCCGTGCCGTCGGCATCAACCTGCTCGATTTTCTGCGGGAGGATGGCGATGAGAAAAGCGGCATCCCGACCGAGGAACGCATCGGCGAGCGCGTAAAGGCCCTGCGGCTGATGCGCGGAATGAACCAAACAGAACTTGCGGAGAAGTCAGGCGTCGCGGACAGCACGATTTCATCCATCGAGCGCGGCGAGCGGTACGGTATAGTTACGACGTATCTCTATCTCGCCGAAGCTCTGGACGTGTCCATCGGAGAACTGTTAGGAGGGGAATGACATGGGCCGATTCGTTATGAGCAAGACCCCGTGGGAGCGCTGCGTCTATCCGGCGCTCAAGGCGGCGCTCGAAAAGACCGACTACAATCAGACGACGCTCAGCAGGGCGACCGGCATCCACCCGTCGAACATCTCGCGCTATATCAAGGGCGACATGGACGCTACTATTCGTGGACTTCTCGAGCTGGAAGATCTGACGGGGAAGACGTTTCGGGAGCTGTTCGGAGAATGCGAGGGGCGCGATGGAAGGGTATAGCAATCAGCCGATCCCGAAGGAGGCGGCGAAACAGCTTTTAGCCCTCGACTTGCAAGACAAAGAAATACTAACCTACGAAAAGCTCGACCAGTGGTACACCGCGTGGAACGGGAAATGCTACGTCAGCTTTTCCGGTGGCAAGGATAGCACGGTGCTGGCATACTTGGCGGCGCGTTACCTGTCGAGCTTCAGGACACCGCCGTGGGAGCTGAACTTGGTGTTTGTTAACACGGGACTGGAATATCCAGAGATACAGAAGTTCGTGAATGAGTACGCCGACTGGCTGCGGCGCGAGTTCCCGCGCGTGACCGTCAACCTCCACCGTCTGCGTCCAAAAATGAACATTCGGCAAGTGGTGCGGAAGTACGGTTACAGCATCGTGAGCAAAGAGGTGGCAAATTGCGTTTGGCTGGCTCGAAAGAGCGGAAACAGCACGCGCATGGCTCGGCTTCGTGGAGAATTGTTGGATAGAGACGGCAATCCGTCTGCGTACAACTGTGATAACTGGGGGTTCCTTTTAGATGCACCGTTTCTCGTATCTTCGGAGTGCTGCCGAATCATGAAGAAAAACACAGCACACAGGTATGAAGGAACGGCAAAAGAAAAAACCATCGTTGCGACAATGGCGGACGAAGGGCGGCAGAGATTCCAAAAATGGCTTGCGACAGGCTGTAACGCATTTGACAGCAAGCGCCCGATGGGAAAGCCGATGAGCTTCTGGACGGAGCAGGATGTGCTGCGGTTTATCGTAGACCGAGAGCTACCTATCGCCAGCGTATACGGAGACATCGTGGCCAGCGACGGCGAGAACGACTATATGGAAACGCTGATTGACTGCAAATTGCACTGCACAGGCTGTCAGCGCACGGGGTGCATGTTCTGCGCGTTCGGCGCTCATCTCGAAAAGGGCGAAAATCGATTCGAGCGCATGAAGCACACGCACCCAAAGCACTACGACTTCTGCATCGGCGGTGGCGAATGGGCCGCGGATGGGCTATGGAAGCCAAACGAAAAGGGACTTGGCTACGGTCGAGTGCTGGACTGCATCGGATTGAGGTATTGAGATGAAACACCGGGCAAGCGAGATCGATGAATTTCCTATTGCCGTGACAAAACTTAGATTCGGGGAGGACGCATGATGACAAAGAAAATTCTTGACGTGACCTGCGGGAGCAGAACGATTTGGTTCAACAAGAACCATCCTGCTGCAATTTACTGCGACGTTCGGGACGAGGAATACACGGGGGCATGGAAGAGCACCAACAGAGATTCGGAGCGAACCTGCATCGTGCATCCTGACGTGCTGTGCGACTTCACGGATATACCGTTCCCTGACAACTCGTTTGCGCTGGTCGTATTTGACCCGCCGCACCTTCGCCGCGTTGGTGAAAATGCGTAGATGCGGAAGAAGTACGGGCAGCTCGGCGAGAATTGGCGCGAAATGCTGCATGACGGATTCTGCGAGTGTATGCGCGTCTTAAAACCAGACGGTGTTCTGATTTTTAAGTGGGCAGAAACGCAAATACCAGCCGCGGACGTGTGGGCAGCAATCGGTGAGCGCCCCCTTTCGGGCATCATAGCGGAAAGAAGTCACAAACCTTTTGGGGCTGCTTTATGAAATTGGAGGACGCATGAACATCGGAGACACATACAGTTGGACACCCGCTGCCTTTGAGGGCGCGAGCGGACTGGGCAGTTTTGAGAAGCTGAGAACCGTACACGGCAGGGTCGTGTACATCAACGAGCGCCACCGCTACTTTACGGCGGAGGCGGAGTAAACGGGATCAAGCTCAGGGAGAGCTTTAAATTTTAACAAAAATCAGGAGGAATTTCATCATGAACAACAATCAGGACTACATCGTTCGCTGCGACCGCGCAGGTGTTTTCTTTGGCAAGATCAAGGAGCGCAACGGCTCCGAGGTCACCATGACTGAGGTGCGCAAGCTGTGGAGCTGGGACGGCGCGTGTGCCGTGGAGCAGTTGGCGCAGGATGGCACAAAAGCACCGGGTAACTGCCGTTTCACCGTGATGATTCCGGAAATGACCGTGCTGGGGGCAATCCAGATCATCCCGTGCACGGATGCGGCATCTGCGTCGCTTCGCGGCGTAAAGGAGTGGAAGAGATGACGCTTGATGAGAAGATCAAAGCATTCCTGACGGTAAATTTCGGCTACGGCTCCGGCGACGGCTCCGGCGACGGCTCCGGCTACGGCTACGGCGACGGCTCCGGCTACGGCTACGGCTACGGCTCCGGCTACGGCT
>OIZX01000075.1_pt1 | contig 74348 bp, 64 predicted proteins | sample 1588621 | NCBI WGS metagenome assembly OIZX01 (sample SAMN03283276) | human gut metagenome | biome: human-associated habitat; material: feces | host: Homo sapiens | place: Peru | collected 2012 | reverse complement strand
AAACCTGTTTCTTTATTCACAGACACAAAATTCATCCCTGTTCCAAGATTTGTATTGATTACTGGTTTTCCAAAATTCATCGCTTCTAGTTGAACAATGCCAAATGATTCTGTCCGTATAGAAGGCACCAGTAAAATATCTATAGAACTCAATAGACAATTTTTATCCTCAGAATTAACCTGCCCCAATATTTTAACTTTTTTTTCTAGAAAATTATTTTTTACATAATCTTCATATACGGCACGCATCGGACCATCTCCTGCTATAAATAATACAGCATTATCAATAGATTTCATTGCTTTTAATGCATATTGAAATCCCTTTAATTCGACAAAACGCCCCATACAAAGCAAAGATTTTCGACCATTTGCATATTTTTTTTGATTTACACCATTAATAAGCTTATTTTTATCAACAATAGGCAATGATGTATTTATTCCAAAAGGAACAACGACACATTTTTCTCGATTCAAATACAAAACTTCATCAGTATCAATTATAGTCGGTGATAAAACATGAATTTTATCAGCTTTAGAATAAAAATATCTGTAAATCCCCCAAAATGGTTTCATATACTTATCATATCCAATTATGGCTCCATGATAAGTTATAATTAATTTTTTATATTTTAATAAACCTAAATGATACAATATAAACCAAATAATGACATTTTGAATTACAGGCATATGAAAATGTATTATATCAGTTTTCAAAAACATCATTTTAAAAAAAAGCTGAGGAGAAATAGAATTTGCTGCAAAATCAAACAAATAAGGGCAACGAGTATATTTTACTCGATTTTCTACAGAAGATTTTTCTGTATTAGAACAACAGATTACTTCCTTTTGATATTTATCATCTGGCAAACTGCTGTTTATTTGCTCAATTACTTCTTCTATACCTCCAATATGAGGTTTAGCAAAACGTGCGACCTGTACAATTTTTATTTTTTTATTAACCATACCCAAATAATTCAATTTTTATAATTATATGGTAAAATTGTACCAAAAATAGCCATGTTTTAAAATAAAAACAAACGAAGCAGGAGTGTTTATGCAAAACAATATCTCATATATTCCTCAAGACGAACTTGATGAAGAACTTACAATCGACCTAAAGAAGATAGTTTTGACGATTTGGAACAGACGAATTTTACTCACAAAAGTTTTCGGAATTGTCTTAATATTCTTCATACTTTTAACATTCATCTTGCCGAAAAAGTATGAAGTTCAATCGGATTTATACATAAATAAAGCAAATGATACAAATATTGCAGAGATAAACCCTTATGTATTGTCTGAATTAGGCAGCGCCGGGGGTGGAATGGCAGCCATGCTCGCAGGTGGAAATTCTCAACTCACAAACGAAATAGAATTAATGAAATCACCTCTTGTTTTAGACAAAGTCATCAGAGAAAACAACTTGGTATACAAGAAAAAATTCGGTTTTATCCCAAACAAAAAAGAAGGTGAATTTCTTACCGCAAAAGATTTCATCGGCAAAGGCAAAAATATTTCCTTTGAAAACAAAAAAGGTACTAATGTTATTACCATTACATATAAAGCAAAAAAACCAGAAACAGCCTACAATGTAGTTGCTTCAATCATCACAAACTACATTGATTTAAACAAGCAATTAAACAGCGAAAAATCAAAGTCAGATAAGAAAATAAGCTTAAAAGGTTGGCTAAAAATCAAAGTGCGGTTAATGCCCTTAATACCTTAAAGGCTGAGATTAAAGCTAAAAGGCAAAGGTATGAGGCGATAAGAGAGCTGTGGAATAAACAAAACGCTAATCCTAATGATTTTGTGAAAGTGGGCGAGGTGGGCGAGTTTTTTAAAAACACGCTGAAACAAAAAGGCAAGGATTTTAAGGGTAATGATTTAATTTTAACTTATGAAACCATAGAAAAACACCGCAAAGATGAGATACAAAGCGGACACACTCACAAAGAAATCGGTGCTTATGAATACAGCTTGACACCATATTTGCTTGATGAACTTGCGATTTTGGGCATTTTCCAAGATAAAAATTTAGGGCAAAAAAACAAAGATTTATATATTACAGCCACAAAGTTAGGTGCTATGTATAGATTTACACTCAAACAAGAGGGCGCATCGGCGAAGATTTTAAGCCTTATGAATAACAGCCAAACAGGCGAGAATTATTTGGAAAAACTAATCAAAAACAAAAATAAGGTGGCTATTTATTTAAATAGTGAGGGGGAGAAATTAAAAAGCGAGTTACAAAATGAAAGCGTGCCGTAGAAGCCCAAACCTACGCACCACTAAATGGGTGAAGTCGTCAATGACCCAGACTAATTATCCACGCTTTCAATGTGGATATTTTATAAAAGTTTTTAAACAAAGTCAAGGGTTTTTTAAAGATTTTGCTAAAAATCTTTAAAAAGGCTTTAAAGGCTGTTTAAACAGCTTTTAAAAACAAAATGAAAGGAGAGAAAATGAGCAAAACAACACAGCAAAACGCCGCTCAAAGCAGCGATAATTTAGGTGCAGAGCAAAGCACACAAGCACAAAGCACGGCAAGCACACAAACAAGCCAAAGCGCAGCACAAGGCACGCAGGCGCAAATCACCCCACTACCCACACCGCCCACGAGTGCGGATAGTGCGAGCTTTAACGAAAGGGCTGATAATTTCTTGCTTGCCTTGCCACGCTTTGCAAACGAGCTGAACGCCTTTGGGCAAGCGGTGAATGAAGAAACAAAAGAGCGCATCGAAAGCACTATAAAATCAAGCATTGACACGCGCCTTAATGAAAACGAAGTGCGGCTTAAAAAAGAGCTTGTCGATGAAGTGGCGAGCCAAACAAGTGGGCTTAAACGCGCGAGCGTGAGGCTTTTAAACATACCCTGCCCTGACTACGCAAGCTCCGACACGCCCAAAGGCTTAGCGGGGCTAAACTATCAGCTTGTAACGAGACAAAATGATGAGCAGCACGACAGCGAGATAGTGGATTATGGTGATGTTTTTGTGAGTCTTTATAAAACTCAAAATTTTAAATACGCTTTTCGTGGCATCACAAGGCTGTGTTTGCCCCGCACTGTGGGTGAGCTTGAAAACTACCACATAAGGACAAGCGAGGGGCGAGTGGTGGCGAACTATTTCACAGACCCCCAAAATGCTGGCGAGACACACATAGATGGCGCAGTAACCAAAGATGTCATTGAGGGCGACACAGTTAAAATCACCAAAAGCGCAGCGGGCATAAGCGAGGCTGTGTCGATGAGTGCAGCTTGGGGCGTTTGCGAGTGGGTAAAGGACGAGAACAAAAATGAATATAAATTCAGCTACCGCGCGCATCTTATCAACGAGCCACGCAAAGATGTCATCACGCTCAAACTTGGCTCTACGGAGGAAAAAATCAACATTTTTATCAAAAAACGCACTCACACGCTCACAAAAGACCAAGTTGCGCAAAGCTGTCAGTGGAGTAAGGTCGAGGGTAATGGGCAAGACTTTATCTGCTGGTGCGAGCAAATGAGAGACACTGTGCTGGTGTTTGGAAGTAGCTTTTGGCTCACAAACAGCGGAAGAGACAAAGCGTGGTGTATTTTGGATGGTGCTTGGAATCACGGCTTAAAATTTAGCTTTCCTTGTGAGGTGGCTGAGATTTACGCGCCTTTTAACTGCGTGATGGTGCTTTTAAAGGACGGCTCTTTGTGGCATTTGGGCAATAATACAAACTACGAAGCAGGCTTTGGCAACACCACACAGGTGCAGTATTTTACCAAAAATCCTACGCTTAAAAAGGTGCAAAGACTCTTTTTTAGCCAAGATTTCGTTCCTACGAATTTAGGAACTACAAGCCAAACCAACACCCCCAAAAGCGTGAATTTCTTTGCCTTGTGCGAGGAAAACAAACTTTATGCGTGGGGAGCAAACACAAGCGGGTGTTTGGGGCTTAATGATACAAGCGTTAAAACCACGCCACAGCTGGTAAATGTGAGCTGGGAGGCGCAGATAAAAGATATTTGCGCCTTTGCAAATTTCACGCATTTGCTCTTAGAAAATGGCAAAGTTTTGCGCGCTGGACTCACCAACCACACCAAAGTTGTATCGGTAACTTATGGCATAAGCCAATACGCTACTTTTGCCGACCCTAATTTTAATCCTATGCTTTATCACCCCAAAGTGTGGAAGTGGTATAAGGGAAATGATTACAAAGAGTTTTACAAGGGCGAAAAAGGGCTGTGGCAGGCTAATACTGACGAGACTCAAACCAAAGCCTTTGAAAAAGTCAAAGCCATCTTTAAAAACTGCACGCAAAACAACCTTTACAATTGGGCTTTACAGCTTGAAAGTGGCGAGCTTTGCTATGATATTTATAGCTTTGGTCAAAATTTCGCCGACAATGAAAATTGGCAAGACAGCCCGCCTTATCGCCCTATAAAAAACTTTGGCTGGGACAAGGCTTTGGGTATGAGCGAAATTTGCGATGTGCAAACGGCTGGGCGAGTGCTTGCCTTTGCTCGTAACTCAAAGCTTTATTTTGTGCGTTGGGGACAGTGCGCGCCTGTGGCGCAAAGTTTGGGCGAGTTTGGCGGGGGCGATTTGAGCTATGATTATGGTTACATAGATTTTGGGCTAAAAAATGAGCTTTTGCAGTGGCAAATCACCACTGCTCCAAACCCAGCCATAAGCTGCTTTGTCATCAAAAACAAAGAAATGGGGCGCGATGATTTGCTCATTTTCAACGGCGACTATGTTTTTCACAAGGTCGCTTACTGAGAGCTTAAATTTAAGCGAAAGGAGAAAAGATGATTTATAAATTTTCGCAAAGTCAGCTTTTGCAGTGTGTGGGGGACTTTAAAACGCACTGCATTGAAGGTGGCTTTGTTTTTGTGGAGAGTAAAAAAAAGCTCTTTGACTTTTGGGAAAAGGCGAGCCTGTCTGAAAGCTACACCAAAGAGCAAGAAAGGCTTTTGGGCGAAGCAAAGGCGGCAAAGTGTGCCGAGCTAAATGCGGTGTGCGACTCACATTTGGCGAGCTTTGAAAGCTCTGCTTTGGGCGAAATTCACAGCTATGACAGCGCGCTTGAAGACCAGCTGAATTTGCTTGGGCTTGTGAGTGCTGGCATTGACAGCTATTTTCGCTGCTTAAAAAAGGGCGCGAGCCTTAAAGAAAACAAGCCCCACACCAAAGCACAGCTTGCAGCTGTTTATAAGGACGGGCTAACTTACAAAAGCGAGCAAATTTACAAATGCGGGCTTTTAAAGGCAAAGGTGATGGCAGCTAAAACGCTTGATGAAGTAGCAAGCGTGGCGTGGGAAGAGACAAAAAGCGAGTAAATTTAGCGTGGGCAAAAGGCTTTTAAAGGCTGTTTAAACAGCTTTTAAAGGAAAGTAAAAGGCTTTAAAAAGCCTTTAAATGACAAAGCCGCTAAAAGAAAGGAGGAGCTAAAATGAGCCAAAATGTTGAGATTAAGCTGATATTTAACGCCAAAACAGGCGAAATCACAACAGCGCAAAAGCGACTTACAGAGCTATCAAGCACCGCAGACAAGGCAGGCGCGAGTGCAAACAAATCAAGCTCAGCGTTTAGCTCTTTTGGGGCAAGTGTTGGAAAACTTGCGGCTGTGGCTGGCGTGGCTGTGGGCGTTGGTGCGCTTGTGAGCGCGATGAAACAAGCCGCAAGCGCGTCCATAAATCTCAACGCGAGCTTGGAGGACATCACAAGGCAGCTCACGGCTATGGTGTATATCAACACGCAAAACACCACCACAACGGGCAAGGCAGTGAGCGCACAAGAAAAATACGCCCTTGCCACGCAAGAAGCGAGCAAGCACCTTGACACCTTGCAGGATTTAGCCGCTCGCGCGGGTTATGGCATCAACGATTTGGCTGAGGCTTACAAGGCTTACGGACAAGGTGCGGTGCGCGCGATGGATTTCGAGCAAATGCAAAAGAGCTTTGAGGCTTTAACCATAGCTGCGCGCGGTGCTGGCACGGACATCGAAACGCTTAAATTTGGGCTTGACAATCTTGCCACAGGCACGGTCGTAGAAAGCTCAGCTTTGGGCGTTTTCATCAAGTCTTTGGGTATGTCAAATGAAATGCTTAAAGAAGCGATAAAGGGCGGCACGCTTTATGAGCTGATAATGCAAAAAACAGCCCCAGCCGTAGAAGCAGCCGCGCAAAGCTCACAAACCTACACGCAAGCCTTAGGCGCACTGAAAACGGCGTGGAATGGCATTTTGCAAGAGGGCGGAGCAAAATACTTTGAGAGCATAAAAAAGAGCGTGAATGAAATCACAAACGCGCTTAAAGCCTACAAAGAGGCGATTTTGAGCTTTATCGATGAGAGCATAGAATTTGGCAAATTTTACTATGCGAATGTGATTGAGCCACTTTGGGATTTGGTTCGGCTCATTTACGATTATGTCATAAATGCGCTCAATGCGCTTGTCCGCGCCTTTGCGAGCGCAAATAGTGAAATCACTATCTTTGAAGCTTTAATAAACGGCATTAAATTAGCCTTTGTGGGCTTTAAAATGATGTGTAAGGATATAGAATACGCCTTAAAGGACTTTGTGAATGTTTTTGCGCAAATCGTGGCAAATGTCGAGTATGGCTGGGTCAAGCTCACAAGTGTCATCAGCGGGGGCAGCACAGAAAGGCTAGCGGCGATAAAGGCTGAAATCAAAGCCCTTGAAAGCGAAAGAGCGGCGATTTATGGCGTGCATAAATATGAAAGCGCGATGATAAGCCTGCAAATCGATGAGATTTTAAACGGCAAAAAAGAGCTTGAAAAAAGCATAGAAACGCTCGCGCAAATGCCCGATGGCAACGACAGCTTAAAGCAAAATCCTTTTCAAAAAAGCGGCATTGATGCGCTTAAAAAATCCACAAAAGAGCAAATTGATACACTTAAAAGCTGGTGGGACACTGAATTTAACTTGCGCGAAAAAAATATCGAGCTGATGAAAGAGGGCAAGGACAAAGAGCTAGCCGCTGAAAAACTGCGCTTTGACAAGGTCATCTCAAATCTAAACTTTGAAATTCAAAAGAAATTACAAAGTGGTGAAATCACCGAGCAACAAGCGTTAGCACTTTATAAAATCGAAGAGCAGTTGCACGAAAAGAAAATGAAAAACATAGCAGAGTATAGCGCAGCTTATGAAAACCTAAAAAGCAACATTAACAGCGCGTTGGAGGAAAATATCACTAACGCGCTGACGGGTAAATTTAGCTCCACAAAGGATTTTTTCAAAGATTTGTTTAGCTCTATGCAAACAAGTTTCACGCAAGGACTCGCGCAAAGTATGGCGCAAGCTTTGATGAGTTCGCAAGTGATGGAAGGCTTCACAAAGACTTTTAGCACAGCTATTGAGGGCGTTTCATCGCTTTTTGGTGGCGGCGCAACGGGTGGGCTGGCAAATGTGGCGGGTGAGGCAAGCGCAACGGGCGGGGCGCAGCTTTTTGGCTCTGTCGCGGCTGGCGCGGTAACGGGCTTTTCTTTTGGCAATATGGTTTATAACTCCGTAAATGACGGCTTTACAAGCAAGGCGGATAAATGGCGAAATGCTGGCATCGGTGCGAGCGCTCTTGCGGGTGCTGGGGGCGGTGCGGCGATAGGCTCTTTTGCAGGACCCATCGGCACGGCGATAGGCTCAGTGGTGGGCGGTATCGTGGGCGGCGTGAGCGCGGCACTTGGCTTTGCTGCCTTTGGCTCAAAACTCGAACAAACAGGACAAGGCTTGCAACTTTGGGCAAAAGCCACAAAGGACGATTTAAACGCTAGCCTTTACGCTGATATGAAGCAAACAACAAAAAAATGGTGGAGAAAAAGCAGCAAAGAATGGACTGAATACTACGCTGCTGACACTCAAAGCCTTGTCAATATACGCAATGCCTTTCGCTCTTATGAGTGGTTTTTGCAGGATTTAGGCGTAGGTATAAAAGAAATCGCGGTGTCGGCTGGGCGTTATGGCGATTATGTAAGCGTGGCAAATGCTGGCGCAAGGGCTTTTATCAACGCGTATCTTGCGGGCTTAAATGTCGATACAAACGCTATTTACAACGCGTGGGCGTCCTATGCAAGCTCGGTTAATAAAAGCGTAGGCGAAGCTTTAAGTGAAAATATGCAAAAGCTTGTCGATAGTGGCAACAGCTTTGAGGCGTGGAAGTTAGAATTTGAGGGAAAAAGCGTTGAGGCGGCTAAATTTCAAGCGGATTTAGCTGCCAAGCAAGTGGATAGAATACTTGAAACGCTAGGGGCTGAAAATGTAACGATAGATAATTTTATGGCGTTTAGAGAAGAGGCATTAAAAACGAGCTTTGACCCGCAAACCATAGAGCGCATAAATTTACTTGGTGAGTATTTGATGAGCGCGGCTGATGCGAGCAAAAAGTATGAAGAGGCTTTAAAGGACGAAACCAAAACAAAGCTGAATTTAATCGACCCCTTTTTAAACAAGGCGCGAAAGCTCGATGAAATCAGCACAGATAACGCCGACACGAGCGAAAAACTCTTATTGTCGATTTTAAGCACACTTAAACAAAGTTTAAGAGTGAGCCAAGAAAACCAAAACGAGCTTTTAAATGGCAAACTTGCGCCCGCTTTGGCAAGAGCGTGAAAGGAGTTTAAATGAAAGTGTTGAAACGAAGTGAGGTTTTAATCATCAACTCAAATTTAGAAAAAGGCGCGAGCGAGTGGAAAGAGAGCAAAGCCTACGCCCAAAATGATGAGTGCGAGTTTGAAAAGTTTATCTACAAAGCCTTAAAAGCAAGCACGGGCATAAAGCCAAATGCCGATGATAAAAGCTGGCAAAAGCTAAGAGTGAGCAATGAATGGGCGTGTTTTGACTACTATTTAAACACCAAAGCAAGCGCACAGGGCGAAATAGACCTTACATTTAAAGCGATGAGCGCAAACGCTATTTACTTAAACGGCGTGCGTGCAAAAAGGCTTATAATCGAGTGCCTTGACACGAGCGGTGCTGTGATAGAAAGCTTTGAAAAGGGCTTGTTTGATGAGAGTGTGAGTTCTTGGAGTGAGTATTTTTTTGGGGATTGGGTAGAAAAAGACAAGGCGTATGATATCTTTTATGAGTGCAAGAGCCTTTCAAGGAGTCGCATTTTTAGGGTGCGCGCAAGTGGGCTTGATAGGGTTGAGATAGGCTCTATCATCGCAGGCGTTGCCAAAAGCCTTGCCACAACGCTTTATGCGAAAAACAGCATTTCGATGATAGATTTTAGCAAGGTAAGCACCGATGAGGAGGGCAACACACAGCTTGAAAAGGGCAATTTTAAGCGCACCAACGCCTTTGAGCTTTTAGTTGATGAAAATGAGCTTGATTTTGTGATGAGTGAGCTTGTTTCTTTACGCGGTGAGGCTTGTGTTTTTATCATCGCTGATAATTTTGAGTGCTTGATGAATTTTGCCTTTCTTAAAAACCACGAGTTGCTTTTGTCAAAGCGTGGCAAAAGTGTGATAAGTATTGAAATAGAAGGGCTTGTGTGATTTGCGCTTTGCCTTTTGAGTGCTTTTAAATGAACCTGCAAAAAGCAAAGTAGAGCAAGGGACAAAAGCCCATTTTCATCGAAAATACGGTGTCTTGTATAAAAAGAAGTGGCGACATTGCCCCCTTTCAAGTCCCACTGCGTAACGCACGCAATAGGACTTTAAAAAGACAAGTCTTCGTAAAGCAAGTGCTTAGTTTATTTTTACAACTTCCAAAAAGGCGAAGACTTGATTATTACCGAGCCACTTTTAAGCAACTCAACTTAATTTGCAAATAACCAAAAGACTAAAATCTATGCTTGCTTTTTGTCAAATAGCTGCATAAACAATATGACCGAATTTAGTAAGGTTGCTATAAGTTCTATATAGTTTAAAGTTTCCATATTGAAACTCCTTTAATAACTAATATGAACTAAGCACTTGATTAGAATGAATTATATCATAATCCAACAAAAATATCAATGTTTTATAGCAAATTTCGCGTTTAAAATCAAAGTCGAAAAAGGTGGCACTTTGATTTTAAACGCGAAATGACTTTGATTTTGAATGGGGGTTTATAAAAGCCTCGACAAGCTTTCAAATACAACAAACCCATTTCAATTAACATTTTAAGCAAGCATAAAAGCCTTTCAGTCAGCATTTAAGGCAGGGCGTGAAAGCCAAAAGCACTTTAAAAGTAGCGAAAAATCCTATTTTAAATAACAAAAGCAAGACAAAAAGCCATAAATTTAGCCTTTAAAAGCGCATTAAACAAGGCAAAAAGCCCCTAAATCACTCTTTCAAAAGCTGTGTTCTTGCTTTTATCATCATCACAAGCACGCTTTGAGTCGCCACGCCCACAAGTCGCGCGCGCAGGTTGTTTGCTTGCTCGAAAGAGGTGCATTCTGTGTGTGCGGCGGGGTTTCGCACCCTTTGGATAAAGGCGATTTGTTTGGAGAGTTTCCTGCAAACATTGACAAATTCTTCGCTCAAATGCTCTTTAATGTGCGCTTTGAGCAAGCTGTCGATGAGATGGTTGTAAGTGCCAAGCATTGCTTTGTTTGTGAGCAAACTTCGCACCTCAAAGCTCTTTCCCATTTGCGTGAAAGTGAGGCTTAAAATGCTCTCGTCTCTTTGCGAAAGCACGCTTATAAGCCTTTTTATAAGCAAATAACACTCACTTTCAAAGCATTTAGCGTATTTTAGCACCACAGAGCTAAAATCATAAAGCCTATCGCCCTTGCAAGCGTGAAATTCAAGCTCGGCGTAGATGAGATTGTCGAAACTATCGGGGTTCATAGCGTATAAATACTGCTTGCCAAAGGTGTAATCAGCCAGCACTTGCTTTTGGTGCAAAAATTCAGCACTTTTAAAGAGTTGCAGAAAATGCCTCTCATCGCTCTCAAAGTATGCTAAATGCTGCTTTTGCTCGATGATGAGCGGATACACATAAGCGTTGCCATAAAGCGCGTAGGTGTGGTTGTCATAATCAGGCGTGGTGAAATTCGCCAAATACTCATCTCGCACGCTCACAAAGTCATTGCGCACAAGCTCGCGCAAGTCCTCGATGATGAAAAAGCCCTCCACGCTTAATTTCTTGTCCTTGTAATAGCTTGGGATTATGCTCTCATCGGCATTTTCGGCAATCTTTACAACCTTTGCCACATACAAGCTCGCATAGTCGGTAAGAAAAAGTTGCAAAAAAGGTGAATTTGAGCTTTCAAGCAGGCTTTGCAAGGCTTGCAAAGAGTTGTTTTGCGGGCGAGAAAGTGGAGTTTGAGACGCATTTAAATTTTCACTCGCCAAAGCCGAATTTTCGCTTGATAAATTTAAATCCTCGCCTTGCGAATTTAAACTTCCATTTGAATTTTTGTTTAAATTTTCGTCCGATAAATTTAAATTTTGCTTTGAATTTGTGTTTAAATTCAAGCTCAAATTCGCATTTTGCACACTCAAATTCCCAAATTTATCTTTAAGTTTTGAGCGCACCTTGCCAAAAGCCACTTGCCCGTGCGTTTTCAGCACCGCCAAATGCTCCTCGATGACATTGCTTTGATAGTAAGGGTTGTATAAGATGAGTAAATCTTTCATCGTTTTGCCTTTTTTTGCGAGACATTATAGCACATTAGTCGAAAAACTTTTCCTTTAAATACTCATCAATCTCAGCGTTGTTTTTGCGCTTTTGACACAGGGCGTTTAAGTCGGCAAAAAGCTCTTCAAACTTTTGCGGCTTTTCGTTTTTGTAGCGCACTATGCGCTCAACAACCCTAAAAAATGTGTCGATTTTTTCTTGCTTTGCGCCGTTTTCATCGAGCTTTGCCACGCGCTCATCAAGCGTTGAAAGCTCTTTGAAAATATCCTTTAAAATCCCAAAATTACTCAAAAGCAAACCAGCCCCAAAGCCCCACACATTTGCCTTTGCCCTTGTGCGATTAAACCACTTTATAAGTTCCATTTTCGCTCCTTTTATAGTTTATTTTACCCGTTTTTTGTGTCGTTTTTGTTAAGATAAGATAACAAAAACACGCAAAACACCAGCCACGCCACGCCCCAAAATGCGCCAAGATAGTAAAACACCACCAAAGTCGCTAATCCAAAGCCCAGCACAGCAAAACCCACAGCATAAAGCGCCGCCACGACAATCGCCCCTGCGATGAAAAGTATCACGCCTATGATAGCCATTTTTGCTCCTTTTATAGTTCTTTTTTTGACATTAACGCCCCGCAACGCTCGCATTGTGGCTTATTTGGCATTATGCTTGTGTATTTGATAAAGCCACAATGAGAACAAACCATTAAAAACGGCTTGTTGAATTGTTTAGCGATGATGATACGCATAGCTTTCATTTTCGCCTTTTGCAAAAGAGCGTTGATGAGCCTTTTTTCTTGCTCTTTGATTGCTTGCTTGTGGGTGTTGAGATTAAAAAGCGCGTTGATTTGCTTTTGACAAAGCGCAAAAATCTCATCACAAACAAATTTACCCAAATCCTGTGCGTATACCCTTAAAGAGTAGTCGTATGCTTGAATAAAATCGCTAGTATGATACTTGTTGGGCGTGAAATAAGCCACAGAGTATTCTTGCACTTTTTTAGATATTTCGTCCTTGTTTATGCTTTCCCAGTCTCCGTCCCATTGAGCGTATAACTTTTTAGCATAAAGGCACGCTAGCTCAACAATCTCATCAATTTTGAATTTAAAAGGCGATTTTTCCATTTGAAATATCGGTTCTAATTTGCTTTTTAACGACGAAACTATGTCAAAATCAGGTCTTTGTGCTTTGACAAGGTTTATGATTTCTTCAAGAGTTTTGTCCTTGTTTGCAATTAAAATGTCATTAAGCCATTTATGATTTGTCTTTATTACAAAGCCTAAATTTTGCATTCTTTGCCAAGACAATTCCATTTTAACAGCATCACTATATGTTTTCCCTCTCGCCTTATCATATTTGATAATTTGTATGAGCGTCTCAAGTTCATCTGGCTTATACTTCTCCATCTTTACCTTCCTTTACTATGCTACTTAAACACACCAAATTCATTGCTATGTCTTTGGCGAGTGTGATTTGCTGTTTTTCTTTGCCAAGTTTGTCCGTAATGCCTTGATACTCTTGCAAAAAGCCCACACCTTGCTCGCTCATCACTCTTATAGTGTCAAGCCTACCTGTGAGCCTTTTTCTTACGAACAAAAAGGCTGAATTTAAGCCCTTTTCAAGCTCGTTTTGAAAGCTACGCAAGGCGTTTGCATTGATAGAGTTGATGAATTTATCCAAATTTTGCGCCTTTTGCTCTCCGCTTGTTTGGCGCAAAATCTCTTGTAGCTTTTCGTTGTCAAAGCTGATTTGCGTGCTGATTTGACAAATAAGCGTTTGTATCGCCTCATCAAAATGCCTTGTAGCGTTTCTTTTCATATCATAAACTAAATTTTTGTCCATATCCTTAAAAAGCTCGCCGAATTTTTCAAAGATATTTTCAAAGTCATTCGCTATACTTTTAATGCTCTCGTTAGCACCTTGCAAAGCCTTGTTTTTATAAGCGTTTAAAGACTCAAACCTTTGTTTAAGCTCGGCAACGCTTGCCTTTTGCGTGTCAAAAGTTTCGCTTTGCCCTATTTCTTGCACGACAAGCTTTTTGTTATCACTAAAAAGCCAGCTTTGAAGCCTTTTTGCCCCATTTACAAGCACGGCTACACCGATTTCTTTAAGATAGGGTGTAGCCTTTGTGGCTATTTCTTTAAGATAGGGCGTGAGCTTCACGCTAATGTCTTTGACAAAAGGTGCAGCGACAGCAACAATATGCGCCCAAGTCATTTTACTCTCCTTGTATCAAGCTTAAAAGCTTGATTTGTTTTGCTAAATCAAGGGCAAGTTTGCCTTGCTCATTTTGCTTTTGCTCTATACTGCTTGCTTCTTTGTAATCGCGCAAAAACGCTAACTGCTTATCGCTCATTTGGCGTTGCGAATCCAGCTTGTGTTGTAAATTTTTAATGACGCTTGCAACATTTGCCCTTAAATTATGCGCAAAATCATCTCCAAGCTTTTTAAATGCTTGTTTTGTGGCGTTTGAGACAAATTCTTGCATTCGCCTTTCTTTTTCATCGCCACCACTAAGCGTTAGAATTTCATAGCACCGCCTATCATCTAGGCTTATCTTACTGCTTAACTCCCTAACAACAGTGCCGTTGATTTTGTCAAGGTCTTGCTTGCACGAGGCAACAAAATCATCTCTTTCATCGCTCATCAAACCCTCTGTCAAATCATCGATACAATCTCGCCCTATGCGATAAAATGCGTTTTCAAAATTCCTACTTTCCCTTGTCGCAAGGTTTTTGAAACTGCCAAGTTCATCGTATATTTGTTTGGTTTGACTGATAGTTGCGGTTTCTCTGCGGTAACTGCTCTTTGAGCCAAAATCCCTCGCAAAATTTTTGCCTGCTGTGTTGATAGCACTCACGCTTTGTCTGGTTTCGTCCAAACTTATAAAATCCTGCACTCGGTTGTTAGCATTGCTAAAACCTTTAACAACAGCCTTGCCAACCTCAGCAACAGCACTAACAACAGCTCCAACAGCCTTGCCAACAAGCTCAGCACCTTTTTTTAGAGTGTCTTTAAACCATCCCATCTCACACCCCCTTATGCGTTTTGCTCGATAAGCTCTTCGATTTGCTTACCAAGTCCTTGCAAGGTTTCCTTGCTTTGTGTTTCAAACTGGGCGATGATATTTTCTATCTCTTTTTGAGCATTTTGCAGTTTTTCTAGCTCGTTTTGTTCTCTTTGGATTTTGGTGTTTATGGCTTCAAGTCCGCCAACAAGAGTTTCGTAAGTTTCTTGTTTTTTAGCGACATTGCCCGCAAAATACTCACTCACTTCGTTTTTGAGATTGTTAAACTGCACCTTAACGCCCTCGTTGTAAATATCTTGCGCCTTATCCAAAATATCCTCATCTATGCGTTTGCTGACAGCACCGACATTTGAAAATTCAAGCAAGGCGTTGAAATTTGCGTCTATGTCATCATCGCCAGAAAAAATCTTATAGCACACGCTTTTTAGCTCTTTTACACGCTCATCGTCCAAAGTTTTTTGCTTGTAAAGCTCACAAAGTAAAGCCGTGTAAGCAGACACAGCGATGATATTTTTGTTTGCCAGCTCTTTGGTATAGCAAGAATACTCCTTTTCGCCACTGCCCCTTGCGTTTGTGAGGTATTTGCTCCACTCCGCCTTTTGCTTTTCCCACTCTTCTTTTGGTTTGTTGAGATTGTCATAGCGAGTGCCTAGCACATAGACCTTTTCAGGCTTGACTGATATAGTCCTTTGTGATTTGCGAACGGTAAGGCACAGGGTCATCAAGCCCCGGGGTATCCACGAACATTATGTTTTTTTTTCATAAGGAAATTCGGGGTAGCTTATCAGCACTTCTTTGATGAAAAAAAGCTCAGCGTGCTGTGATGAGCTGTATTTGGCTAAATTCTCGGCATTAAATTCCTCTACAATAGGCTCTTTGTCGATAAATTTAGCCTTAAACTGCTCTGCACCGATAGTTTCATAGTCTTGCCTAAAAATCGTGCCTTCTTTTGCGTCCTTAAAAATCTCTTCCCACTCTGCGCTTGTGTAAAAGCTGATTTTCATTTCTGGCTTTGCGCCCCACTTGAATTTCGTAAGCGTGGCTGTTTCTGGCGTAACGGCTGTGCTGGCATACTCTGCCTTTAAAAGAGCGTTGATAAGCGTGGATTTGCCCGCATTTATCGTGCCGACAAAGGCGATTTCCAAAAAACTATCTTGGTTCAAAAAGTTGTTTGCCTCTTTGATAAAGCCTTTGAGTTGAGTCTCGTCCGCCTCATCTTTGGCGTAAAGTTCAAGCAAATGCTTGATTTTACTCATCTCGTCAAAACAATCCTGCACCTTTTCATTTGGTGCTGGCACTTTTTGGACTGGCTCCTTTGCCAAAGCGATAAAGCTTTTCAGCTCGCTCGCACTTTTTTGCAAGCTTTCTTGGTCGCTAAATTCAGCTCCACCGACAAGCTCGCCACACTGCGGACAAAACAAGCCCGCTTCCTCAAAACCGCAATTTTTGCATTGATTTAATGCTGACATAGCGTCTCCTTTGTGTTGAATTTGGTTGTTGTCATTTTTTTCCTTTCTTTACTGATGATTGTCTCTTTGTGCTTTAAGTTGCCTTAAAAAAGCCACTTGTATCACTGCTGGCGTGGTTACTCTATACGCCGCACCTGCTATATCCACAAAGGTCCAAGCCCCTGTAAGCACCCAACCGATAGGTCCTGTAAAAATCCCCATAGCTCTTGTTAAAGTCGCATTTGTAGCTAGACTCAAACCACTGCCAAGAACCGACTTTGCCACCGCATTTGCTACTATGAGTGCGAGTTGATAGGATTTAAACCCGCCAGCCTTTATTGCTGCTTGTATAGCTGCGGTAACGCCTTGTTTGGTAAAATCCGTTATCGTTACGCCTATGTCTTTGCTGAGTTCTTTCAGCTTGTTCATATCCGTCTTTTCGAGCGAATCAGTCAAAACCTTTAAAAGCAAATTCTGCTCGATAAGCTCCACAGATGAATTTTTGTTGTAATTCACCTTTGCCTTGTCGCACACATTACAAAGGATTTCCCTGTAAAGCACGCCCTTGCCACCCCTAAAAATAGTCGCAAGACTATTTGCCCCGTAGCATTGAAGCTCTGCCATTACATATTCGATATACTCGATATGCTCAGGGTAAAACCTCTTGTAAAGCGGATTTGTCGTCAGCTCCTCAGTAAAACGCGTTTCGCCCTCTTTGCCCGTAAGTATCTCTACAAGGGCATTTAAATCTTCGCTTTTCATTGAGCGAAGAAACTCCAAGTCCTCATCAAATCTATAAGCCATAACAGCCTCCTTTTAAAGTAATTGTTAAGAATTTATACGATAAATTCTCAATCATCACTTTTCAAAAGTGCCTTAAATTTAACCTTTAAGGCACTTTTTGAATTTAATCCTACTTTTTCACCTTATCGATATAAAGCTCGATTATGTCCTTGCTGAGCTTTTGCACGGCTTCGCTGAGATTTTCAGCATTGTCATCAAGGTAGGCTATGTAGGCTTCGCCCATTAGTTTGGTTATCGTCCCTGCTACACCTGCGTTGATAACACCGCCAGCCACAGAGCCAACAACCGGTATAAATTTAACCAAATTTGCCGCCACAGCCCTTGCCGCAAAGCCCACGCCCACGACCACACCAAAGGCTAATGAAAGCTTTTTAGCACTTTCTAGCGAAAGCTCTAAATCATAAATAGAGCTTATATGCACTATCATTGCCGCTTGTGTAGGCAGCAAAATGGCTATATCGCTAAAAGGTATAGGGCTTGCCGCCACTGTGCTAGCTGCTGCTGTGTAGCGGTTGATGATAGAATCAGCCCGTTTTTTGCGCTCCTGCCTTTGCATAGCCTTGTCATAAATTTGCTTTCGCCCAAAGGCGTTTCGCTTAGCTTGCGGGGCTAGAAAATAAGTCTTACTCACAAGCATATCGATGCCTTTTACTTTTTTGAGATTGCCCTCATCGTCTTCAATCTGCAAAGCCCGCACCCTTTGCAACTCTTCTGTTTTGAATTCCTTTTTGACGAGTTGCGAAAACAGCTCGCCGTTTTCGTCTTTGTCCTGCTCGGCTTTTGTGATGACAAGTATAGAGGGAATGTGGTTTTTTTGCATCAGCTCCCACAACTCTATGTCCGCCCTTTCTATCCGCCTGCCAGACTCGGCGATACAAAGCCAAGCGATATGGATTTGCTCGTCCTCATTTCCTGTCTGCTTTTGGGCTAAAAATTCAGCAATCTGCGCCTTTGTCGAGTCATAATCCTCTAATTCAAGCCCCTTTGTGTCAAAGATACTAAAATCCTTGCTTTTGTATTCTTTGATATTTTGGGTTTTGGGGCTTCCAGAGCCTGTTTTAGCGAGCTTTTCGCCAAAGACGGCGTTGATGAGCGTGGATTTACCCACACCTGACTTGCCCACGACAAAGATATTAAAACCATCGCTTGTCTCTTGGGACATTTGCTGAGCCTTTTTCAGCGCCTCATCGGCTACTTGCACGAAATCAACCACTTGTGTGTTTTCACTTGACATTTTTGCCTCCTTCATTAGGGTTGTTAAACAACGATTTTATCTGCTCTTTGAACTTTGGCGAAAACTCTAACGCCTCGTTTTCTTTGCCAGCGAATTTCGTTTCAATCTTCTTGCGCGTGGCTTCTAGCTTAGCTTTCGCACTCTCTAATTCTGCCTTGCTCAACGCCTTTAAGTCCGCTAAATTCGCCTTTAAATACTCATCTTGCTTCTCCTTGCTTGGATTATGCAAAGCCTCAAACTCCTTGTCTCTTTGCGCCATACGAGTTTCTATGGCTTTATACTCGCTTTGATGGCGAACGCTTGATAGTGTAGCGTTTAGATTTGCCAAAAACTCTTGCAAGCTCTGTGTGCTGGCTTTAAGGCTTGCAAGGTTTTCATCAAGCCCGTCCTCAAACTTAAAAATTTCAAGCAAATTTTGCTTCATTTGCTCTTTTTCTTGCTCGCCTAAGTCGCTTTTTTCTACAAAGGCGAGCAACTCGTTTTGGTCTTTTTGCAAATTTTCATTTTGCTTTGCCATTTTTTATCCTTTCTTTGCCTTTCGCAAATTTATCTTTGGCGAAATTTAGCTTTTGCTGAATTTTGCCTTTGTGTGTGCTTGCTTGTGCTTTAAGTGCCTAGCTCACGCTTTTGCGCGCACTTTGTTTGCACTTTAACTTCGCTTTTTCACACAAACGCTTGCGCTTTGAATTTGCTCGCCACGCAAACACCTTGTAAATCCAGCCAAACCAAATTTACTGCCAAATTTCCACTAAATTTATGGCGAAATTTAGGGTTTTGGGTTGAATTTAGACTTTGCTTTTTGCTTTAAATTTAAAGAATTTAAACTCACGCATTGCAAAGCCATCAACCAACGCTTGCTCTTGCCTAAACGAAACTTTTACCTTTCTCTCCTTTATAAAAATTTTATCTCAAACGAAAATTCAGCTTTAAAAGGCTATTTAAAGTAGCTTTAAACGCTTTTAAGCTGGCTAACACGCTTTTGCGTTAAACTCTATAAGTGCTTTTTGCTCGGCTTTAAAGTGCGATTTTGGCAATCTCACACCTTTTAAGCTAGCTAAATATGGCTTTCAGTGAACTTTTCAAGCTACTTTTAGCTATTTTAAAGGCTTTTGACAAGCTTTTTATCTGTCTCATCACTTTTTAATAGCTTTGAGCAAACTTTTCAAGCTAGCTAATCACGCTTTAAATGCTTTCAGCAAGATTTTTATCCGCCTAATCCCACTTTTAGCTTTGTTAGCACACTTTCGCAACGCTTTTAGCCACTTTTCACGCTTTTAAAGCGCAAATTTTCGTTTAAACAATCTCATTGTAACACAGCCCTGCGACACATAATGTCGTTTTTGCACCTCTAATAAAATTTTTTTAAAAAATTTGCAAATTCTTTAAATTTTTTAAATTTTTCATTTGTTTCAAAAATTTAGGCGACAACCTAAATTTACCATACCGATTTGTTTTGTCATACCAAACACTCTTTGTGTCATAAATTTTGTCATACTGAGCGTTAGCGAAGTATCCAAAAACAAAGCATATCTTAAATTCTTTGGATTTTTTTGCTGCGGCTTGCGCCTTGCAACCCGTTGGGTCGCTTTGCTCAAAATGACAAAATTCGCCGTTTTTGCAAAAACGGCTCGCAATGACAAGCGCAAAAAGCCTAAAAATAAAACCTTTAAAAATTTCAAAAAGGCATAATGCCCTAAAAAATGCCTTTTGTGAGTGAAAAGATAATTTAAAACTATGATACAACGAAAAGCAACTACAAAAAGACGAGAAAAAACTACGATGAAATAAGAAAAATTTGCGACAAGATGAGATGAAATCGCGATGAAATGAGCAAAATCTAAAATAAAACGAGATAAAACTACGATAAAATGAGTAAAAAGCCCTTTAAATTTAACGCAAAGGCGTGCCAAAAAGTGCGAGTAACGAGAGAGAGAGAGAGAGAGTAATTCTCGTTATAGCTTTATGGGCAAGTGTTGCGAAAAGATTTTTCAAAGCATTTTGGGTAAAAACAAAGCCCAAAAGGGCTGTTTTATCATAGGTTTGCACTTGTTTGCCTTTGGAATTTTTATCCATAATGATAGCAAAAATTTGCTTAAATTTAACTTTATGGTGATGAGTTAAACCAAATTTAGCCCTAATGCAAAAAGTGGCGCACGCCTGTGAAATAAAGCGCGATGCCGTATTCATCGGCTGCTTGTATCACTTCATCATCGCGTATGCTGCCACCGGGCTGGGCTATGGCGCGCACGCCCACCTTGCTCGCCTCATCTACGCTGTCGCGGAAAGGAAAAAACGCCTCGCTCGCTAGCACACAGCCATTTAAGTCAAGTCCCATTTGTGTAGCCTTGCTTATAGCGGCTTTTGCGGCGTCTATGCGGCTTGTCATTCCCATACCTATGGCAACCATTGCGCCGTCTTTGACATACACGACATTGTTGGATTTTGTAAGAGCGGCGATTTTGATGGCTATGTCAAGGTCTTTTAGCTCGTTTGTGCTGGCACTTCTTTGGCTTTTTTGCTCGGCATTTGCTAGCTCGCTGGTAGCCACTTCATCGGCGTTTTGATACACAAAACCGCCCAAAATGTGCTTAAAATCATACTTGTCTCGCTTCACGCACAAAAATTCAGCCTCTTGCGTGAAAATCTTAATGCGCTTCTTGCTCTCAAACACGCTAAGTGCCCTTTCATCGACATTTGCGGCGATGATAACCTCGACATAAATTTCGTTGATTTTGCGCGCTAAATTCTCATCAAGCGTGCCGTTAATCGCCACCACACCGCCATAAGCGCTTATGCTGTCGCATTTTAACGCTTGCGTGTAGCTTTCAAGCAAGCTGTCTTTGAGTGCAAAACCGCAGGGGTTGCCGTGCTTGACGATAGCCACAGCCGCACGCTCGCCAAAAGAGCTGGCAAGATGAGTGGCGGCGTTTATATCGGTGAGATTGTTAAAACTCGCCTCGCCTTTAAGCGCCTTAAAATGCTGGCTAAAAAAGCTCTCAAACTCGTAAAGCGCGCCCTTTTGGTGCGGATTTTCGCCGTATTTTGTCTCAAAAACCTTTTTGCCGACTATGAATTTGCGTTCGCCAAAACCCCCAAAAAATCGCTCGTTCATATAATTAGCGATGAAACTATCATAGCTGGCTGTGTGTTCGTAGGCTTTTATCATCAAATTTAGCCTGAATTTCTCATCATCTTCGCCGCTTTTTATCTTGCAAATCACGCTTTCATAGTCTTTTATGTCGCACACCACGATGACGCTTTTGTAGTTTTTTGCCCCGCTTCTTATCATCGCAGGTCCGCCTATGTCGATATTTTCAACTATCTCATCAAGCTCATCTGTCCTTTTTGTCGTGCTTTCAAAAGGATACAAATTCACGCAAAGCAAGTCAATGCTTGATATATCGTTATCTCGCGCTTCTTGCAAGTGCTTTTCATCGTCTCTTTTGTGTAAAATCGCGCCGTGAATTTTAGGGTGCAGGGTTTTCACGCGCCCGTCAAAAAGCTCGGCACTGCCCGTAAAATCACTCACTTCTTGCACCAAAATGCTACTTTCTCGCAAAAGCTTGTATGTCCCGCCTGTGGAAAGCAGCTCAAAGCCCAAATCCACAAGGCTTTTGGCAAACTTCACAATGCCTGTTTTATCGCTCACGCTCAGTAATGCTTTTTTCATTTTCTCTCTTTACAAATTAAATTCGCACTAATTTTAGCAAAATTTTGTGAATTTAAGCCTTGAATTTTTATTTTATCCTAACTCACATTCAAACTTAAATTTTGGATATTTTCTTTATATTTCTTCTCGCAGATGATGATAAATTCATCATTCATCGTTTGGGCTAAAACGCCTTTTTGGTTTGTGGGCGAGTTTTTAAGCGGCATCGCCTTATTTGAAATCTTTCGTTGCAAGGTTGCAATGTGTTTAAAGCCATTATCAGCAAAGGTTTGTGTTATGAATTTATCCGTAGGCAAAGTGATGCCTTTAACCGTTCGATTTCCAACCACAAAAAACACCTTTCCATTTTCGCCGACACAACGAGCAAGTGCCTTAATGCTTTGTTCTAAATCAAAATAAAAGCTTGAAATTTCCATAGCTCTTTTTTTGTCAATTTGCGCTATATCGTTGATATAATCCTTCATACACTCTTTTTCATAAAGTTTTATCGCCCTTTTGCCACCTAAAAGCTCTCTGTCTAATTTCCTTGCTTCTTTAAAACCAAGCCATTCGTTGATAAAGGTTGAAAACTGCCCATACGCAACGGTGGTTTTTGAATCCCCATACGGTGGGCTTGTAAGGATAGTGTCAAATTTTTTACCCCTTTTTGTAAAACTTGCATTATGGAGCGCAAAACTGACATTTTGCATTTTAGCTTGATAAAAATTCAAATAATTTTGCGTGATTGTTTCTATTTTTCGCTCAAAAATTTCATTGACATTTGGTTTGTATCGCTCAAAATTTCGCATTCTAAAAAGCTTAAATTCGTTATTTCGCACAAAACTTGCCTCTCTTAAAGTCTCACTAAATGCCAAAATAAAAAGGTTTTGCGTGTTTAAATCAGTGATATTTTTAATGTGGGCAAAAATGCCAAGCAAGGCATTTTGGGCGTTTTTTTCTATCCAAAAATCAAGATTTGTAATGTTTAAAAGCGGCGAAAAATCCAACTCATCAATGTTTGTGGTAATTTTTTTAAGCAAATTGTCTTTATGTTTTAAAAGCTTATTTTTATCAATAAAACTTAATTTCGCCCTTGAAATCATTATCGCCAAAGGATTTAAATCAAAGCCCACAAAGTCCTTAATGCCGTATTCTACACCGCTAATAAAACTACTGCCGCTGCCACAATAAGGGTCGAGCAAATTCGTTTTGCTTGCCTTAAAATCCTTTAAAAGTTCAAGCCCGATTTGTGGCAACATTGTGGCTGGATATTTATGTAAATTTGGATACATTGACGCATAATTTTGCCCTGCAAAATCGTATTTTGTGCTTTGATTTGTAAGATGATTTTTTAACTCTAAATCATTCATCAAAGCCTCTCGCTTATAAAATCTAAAATATAACTCAAAGGTTTGATAAATTTATCTGTTTTAATATCTTTGCCGATAAAAGCACAATCAAAAAATTTAAACATTCCCCTATGTTGATAAGACTTGAAAACGCTCCACCTGCTATACTTTTTCGAGCCTGGCTTGCATCTCGTATCTCGCCCCTTGCAACTCGTGCTTGGATAAGCTTTTCTACGGCTTCTTTGGAATTAACAAGGTATTCATAAAGATAATTAAAACAAGTTACAAGTGTGATTTTTTTGTTATTTAAGTCAGTGCTTATAGCCTTTAAGATAGGCTGCATATAGTATTTGCTTTCTATTTCTTGAAGTGCTTTTATTTCGCTTTGATTAAGCATTGCTATCCTTTTTTAGAGATTATAGCTGAATTTAGTTTATAATTGTTAAGTTTGTAAGAATCAATATAAATCAAAATTTTACACCTCCAAATGCCTTTTCACAAGCTCATAGGCTTCATTTATTTGCTGAAATTTACGCGCGCCCTCTTTTAGCTCTTTTTCACTCACATTGTTAGCGTTTAAAATGTCGGGGTGATAGCGTTTAGCAAGCTCTCTGTATCTTTTTTTAAGCTGAGTCAAATCAGCGCCTTTTTCAAGCTCTAAAATGTTATAAGCCTCGTCTAAATTTAGGCTTTTGCCCTCGTTTTTAAAGCTTTTTATGTTGTTAAGCAGGGTTTCAAATTCACGCGAATTTATGCCAAAAGAGCGCGCTATGTCGCTTAAAAGCGTGATTTTCACTTCATTAAACTGCCCGTCAATGCCCGCCATAAAAATCAGCACATTAAGGACATTGAGCCGTTCGTTGTGTGGCAGCGGCACTTCGCGCACAAATTCACGCGCTACACTCGCCGTGTCGTTTAAATTCTCTTTATGCTCGTTAAAACTCGCCTTTAAAAACTCTCTTTCACGGCTATCTTTTGCGTTAGCGTTTAGAATTTGTCGTATCATATCAGCCTCGCGCTCACTCACGCGTCCATCGCTTTTGGCGATTTTTGCTAAAAGTGCCACGACATAGTAGTTCATCTTGCGGCGAAAATCGTCCATCCGCTCTTCCATTACCCCTTGCATAAAACCCTTGCCAAAGCCCTTTGCACCGCGACTTGCTCGCCCTAAAAAGTCCTCTTTGCCATAAGTTTTAAAATAATAATAAAAAGCCACCACAGCCAAAATCAGCAAAACATAAGCAAACATTTTTACCTCATCATCTCTTTAAATGCGCCAAAATAAACGCGTTTAAGCTCGGCGGTGTCAAGATTTACGCTTTTTCCAAGTATGAATTTTTGCGCCCTTGTGCTTGTGCCGATTTTTGTCGCTTTAAGGCTGAATTTTTGCGCTAAATTTAAAAACTCTTCCTCGTTTAAAACGCCCACAACAGCACGGCTAGGGCTTTCATCAAAAAGCAATTTTTCATCATCAAAAATTTGCCCTATTTCAAGCCCAAAATTTGAAATCGCGCACATTTTTGCCAGCCCAACCGCCACACCGCCAACGCCCACGCTATTTGCGCAGTGTAAAATTCTCGCCTCATTTGCCTCAAAGAGCAAATCCCACAAGGCGCGTTCTTTGGCGTAATCGCACTCCCCAAGCCTACCAGCCACAGCCCTATCCTGCACCTTAGCAATCAACGAGCCAGCAAACTCGCCCCTCGTCTCGCCCAAAAGATACACAGGGATATTTTCATCGCTAAAACAAGATTTGAGCGCATTTTGAGCGTTTGCATTAAGCCCTACTCCCACTATGGTAGGGCTTGGATATATGCTTACGCCCTCGCTTTCGTTATACAGCGACACATTTCCGCTTACAACAGGCATATTTAGGGCTTTGCAGGCTTCTTTTATGCCCTCACAGCCTTGCGCGAACTGCCACATAACTTCGGGGTTTTGCGGGTTGCCATAGTTTAGGCAATCGCTTATCGCCAAAGCTTTTGCACCCGCACAAGCGATTTTACGCCCCACAGCTGCGACATTTAAAGCCGCTCCGTTTTTAGGGTCGATGAAATTCAGCCGTGAGTTGCACTCGCAAGCCATAGCAAGCGTCGCGCCGTTTTCCTTGACACGAAGCACGCTTGCACCTAGTGCGCCGTCCGCTTTTATGGTGTTTGTGCCAACTGATGAGTCAAATTGCTCGTAAATATAGGCTTTATCGCTTATGTTTTCATTTGCAAGTAGTGCTAAAATGGCATTTTGAGCGGACATTTTGAGCTTAAATTCATAGTTTTTAAGCTCATCTAAATACTTTGGCTTTGCAGTAGGACGGCTTAAAATCGGAGCTTTCTCGCTCAAAGGCGCGATAGGCACGAGAGCTACTTGCTCATCTTGCCAGAAAAGCTCCATTTTACCGCTATTTGTTACCTCGCCGATTATCGCCGCGTCTAAATTCCACTTAGCGAAAATATCGATGATTTGGCGTTCAAAGCCTTTTTTCGCGCAGATAAGCATTCGCTCTTGGCTTTCGCTTAACATTAGCTCATAAGGCGACATACCGCTTTCGCGCATAGGCACTTTGTCAAGGTATAGCCGCATTCCGCTGCCGCTGCGCCCTGCCATTTCAAAGCTGCTTGAAGTAAGCCCAGCCGCACCCATATCTTGTATGCCTACGATGAAATCCTTTTCAAACAGCTCCAAACACGCCTCCATTAAGAGCTTTTCGGCAAAGGGGTCGCCGATTTGCACTGTGGGGCGCAAGGCTTTGCTCGCTTCATTGAAGCTATCACTTGCCATCACAGCACCGCCAAGCCCGTCTCTGCCTGTCTTTGAGCCGACATAAATCACTGAATTTCCCACGCCTTCGGCTTTGGCGTAAAATATATCCTTGCTTTTGCAAACGCCCAGCGCAAAGGCATTGACAAGGATATTGCCGTTAAAGCACTCATCAAAGCTCGTCTCCCCGCCGATAGTAGGCACGCCCATACAGTTGCCATAATGCGCTATGCCCTCCACTACGCCTTTTACAAGGTATTTTTGGTGTTTGCCGTGCTTTTTGGAGTGCAAATCCCCAAATTTAAGCGAATTTAAAGACGCCACAACTCGCGCTCCCATAGTGAAAATGTCGCGCATTATGCCGCCCACGCCTGTGGCTGCGCCCGCAAAAGGCTCGATGAAGCTCGGGTGGTTGTGGCTTTCTACCTTGAAAACCGCCGCCATTCCACCGCCTATGTCGATGACGCCAGCGTTTTCGCCCGGTCCTTGAATCACCCATTTTGCCTTTGTAGGAAAGCCTTGCAGGTATTTTTTGCTTGATTTATAAGAGCAATGCTCGCTCCACATAGCACTTATCACGCCTAGTTCAAGCAGGTTTGGCTCGCGTCCGAGTATCTTTAAAATCTCATCATACTCTTCATCGCTGATTTTGTGGGCTTGGATTGTCGCTTTGTCCATTTGGCTGTCCTTTTTGAATTTCGCAAATTTTTGGCTATATTTTACTTAAAAATTACACACAAAGAGAAAATTATATGACATTTTTGTAAATTTGTGGCGTTGATGGGAGTTAGTGAAGGTAAATGAGTGTATAGTGTATAATGTGAGAGATTTTTTAAAGGAGTCGAAATGACACAAAACAAACTAACGCCCGATGAACTAGCTATGCTAGATATAAAAGCGTTAGCGGTCTGCCGAGCCTATCAAAATCGATTTATCGCAAAAAGCCGAGCCAGCCAAATTTAAAAAGCTCACAAGAAAAGCTGAAATCAAATTGCATTTTACCCATTTTCGTGTAACAAAGTTACACTGCGCTGTTTTTGTTTTTGCAATAATAGCACAAAAATTTAAAGGATAAAAATGCAAAGACGAAATTTTATGAAAATTATGGCGTTTAGCCCCGCGCTTTTAAGTGCGGATTCAAAAATAGTAAAGCCACAAGGCGAGAGCATAGCCTCTATCATCGATTTAGACAAATGCGATGGTTGCGTAAATTTAGCTGTGCCTGCTTGCGTGAGTGCTTGCAAGGACAAAAACTCAGCACGCTTTCCCGAGCCGAGCGAACAAATCCCTGAGTATTTTCCGCGAAAAATCAAAGAAGACTACTCCAAAAACCGCGATGATATTTCACGCCTAACACCTTATAATTTTACCTTTGTAGAAAGCGTAAAGGTAGATGGCAAAAGCGTTTTCGTGCCGCGCCGCTGTATGCACTGTGATGACCCTACTTGTCAAAAAATCTGCCCCTTTGGTGTCATCAGCAAGGACGATAAAGGCGCTGTTGATATAGACGAAAACTTTTGCTTTGGGGGCGCAAAATGCCGAGACGCTTGCCCTTGGGGCATACCTCAAAGGCAAGCAGGCGTTGGCATTTATCTTAAAATCGCCCCAAAACTCGCTGGTGGCGGGGCTATGTTTAAGTGCGATATGTGTAAGGATTTGCTCGCACTTGGGCAAAAGCCCGCTTGTCAAAGCAAATGCCCTAAAAATGCGCTGATTTTTGATGATAAAAGCAAGATTTTAGCGCAGGTGCAAAAGGCGCGAGAAGCTGGGAAATTCATCTACGGAGACAAGCAAAATGGCGGCACAAGCACTTATTATATTTCAAGCGTGGATTTTAAGGACATAAGCGCAGCCATAGCCGAAAAATACAGCGTTGCTGAAAGTGAATTTAACGGCAAAACGCAAAAAGTCGGGCGTCCGCACTTAAATTTAAATGTGCCAAATTTCATCAACGATGATGCCGCGCTTGTAAAAAGTGTGCTTTTTGCGCCTGTGGCTGGGCTTATCGCTGGGGCTATCGCTGTGGCAAAGAGTAAGAAAAAAGATGAAAATTCAGCAAAAAAGGATAAAGAATGAAAGCAAATTCAAATGAAAATTCAGCCTTAAATTCATCTGTAAATTTGAGTAAAAATTCGCGTGAAAATGTGAATTTAAATTCAAATTTAAAGGCAAATTCAAACACGAATTTAAATTTAGACGAAATCAAAATCCAAAGGCAAAGCCTGCAAAACCGCGCCGTGCATTGGGGCATAGCGTTAAGCACCTTTTTACTCATCATCACAGGGCTTTTTCAGCTGCCTATTTCTAAACGCTATATGATAAACGAGTTGCCACTGATGGCGTGGAGTGGGGATTATCACATTAGCCTTGTGGCGCACTATGTTGGTGCTGTGGTGTTTTGCGCCTTCATCGCTTTTCATCTTTATTTTCACATTGCAAGGCGTGAATTTGACATTTTTCCAAAGCGTGGGGATTTTAAAAAATCCGCCCAAGTCATCAAAGCAATGCTTACAAACGGCGAAGAACCGCCTAGCGAAAAATACCTGCCCGAACAACGCCTAGCTTACGCTTTCATCGGCTTTACTCTGCTTTTGCTGCTTGTTACAGGGCTTATCAAAAGTTTTAAAAATTTAGCTGGATTTAACCTTAGCGAAAGTGCGTATTTTTGGGTAGCTCAACTTCACAATCTTGGCTTTGTTCTCATTATCTTTGGCATTATAGGGCATTTAGCAGCCTTTATTTTCAAGGCAAATCGCCCACTTTTAAGCTCAATGTTTAGCGGAAAAGTGAGCGCAAAATACATTTTGCACCGCCACACACTCAGCAAAGATGAATGCGAAAGAGCAGAAAAAGCCATCAAAAAAGCACAAAAGGACAAAAAATGAAAAACAGCTCAAACGCCTTAAATTTAGGCGAAAACAAGGCTTTGAATTCAAATAAAAATTCAAGCGAAAACACAGCGTCAAATTCGAATTTGACAAATTCAAATTCAGCCTTAAATGAAGCTTCGCTTTCTAAACTCGCTCACTTTCCCATAATGCTTTTTGCCAGCGTTATGGGGCTTGGCGGCTTGGCACTTGTCTTTAAAAAAGCAAGCGCGGCTTTTGCTTTTAGCGTAAAAGATAGCGTGAATTTTTTGGATTTAAACGCCGTTTTTGCGGTTTGTAGTTTTGTTTTTGGCTTTTTAAGCGTAGCGGTTTTTTTGCTTTTGCTTGGCTTTTATGTGGCAAAAATTTTCACGCATTTTAACGCCTTTAAAGCCGAAATCACGCACCAAGTAAAGATAAATTTTCTCTCTGCCATTCCTATCGGCGCGCTTATCATTACGACATTTTTAGGCGCTTTTAATGACAATGGCACAATGCTTTTTTTGCTTAAAATCATCTTTTATTTAAGCTCATTTTTGCAACTCATTTTAAGCATTTTTGTTATCAACTTTTGGTTTAGCAACGCGATGAAAAAGCACCTTTTAAGCCCTGCGTGGTTTATCCCCATAGTAGGCAATTTAATCGTGCCATTAGCAGGACATTCGGCAAAAATTACGCCTGAATTTTCGCTTTTTTTCTTTTCTGTGGGCTGCTTTTTTTGGCTCATTTTAACGGCTCTTATCACTTCAAGGCTGATTTTTGAAGAAAGTTTGGAGAGTAAATTTTTGCCGACTTTGTTTATTTTCATCGCTCCGCCAAGTATCTTTGTGGTGGATTTTGCGGCACTTTTTGGCGGACATAGCGCGTTAAGCCTTATGCTTTATTTTGTCGCTTTGTTTTTTATGCTTTTAATGCTGAGCCTTTCAAAGGTTTTCACGCGCCTAAATTTCGCGCTTTCGTGGTGGGCTTTTACCTTTCCGCTTTGCGCCTTTGGCATAGCAAGTTTTGAAACCTTTATGATTTTTAAAAGTCCGCTTTATATGATTTTTGGAATTTTGGGGTTGATTTTAGCCCTTTTTGCCGTGCTTTTTGTGAGCTACAAAACGCTTTTAGCGATGAGTAAGGGCAAAATTTGCGTGCCAGAAAAAGCGTAAATTTTTTAAAATCGTAACTTTGTTACACAGCAAATTTGGCAAAAAATTTATAATTGTGATAAAAATTTAAAGCAAAGGAGCTAAAATGCAACAATCTCGTAGAAACGCGCTCAAACTCATCACCGCAGGCGCACTCGTAGCTAGCGGTGTGGGCGCGACAAAGTTAAGTGCGGCGACTTCAAATTTGTCGCCTAAAATCGCCATCATCGGCGCTGGACTTGGCGGCATAACGATGAGCGCAAGTCTTATCAAAGCTATGCCAAAGGCGCAAATCACGCTGTTTGATAAAGATGAAAATTTTTATTATCAGCCCGGTTTTACTCTCATCGCTGCTGGAATTTACACGCTTGATGATGTGCTTTACAAAAAAGCCGAGCTTATCGATGAAAAGGTAAAATGGATAAAGCAAAATGTCGCGCAAATTTTGCCAAATGACAACAAAATCATCGCCGAAAATGGCGAGAGTTTTGAGTATGACATTTTGCTTATCGCAACGGGCGTGGAGTATGATTTTAACGCTGTTAGCGGACTTAGCGAAGATGATTTGGTAAATGAAAGTGCGAAAATCGCCACGATTTACACGCCAAATTCTGCCGTAAAAGCTAAAAAACTTTTTGATGAAATCATCGAGCGGGGTAAAAAAGGCGAAAAGCTCAATGTGCTTTTTAGTGAGCAAAAAACGCAAAACAAATGCGGTGGGGCAAACAAAAAAATCAACTTTTTGCTTGATGATTTGCTTGAAAAAAATGCGCTCAAAGACAGGGTAAAAACCACGCTTTTCACAGGCGGGGCTATGCTTTCTTCGCCCTTGCACGCAAAAATGATAGAGCAGTTTTTTGTTGAGCGCGAAATGCCATACAAGCTACTTCATCAGCTTGTAAGCGTGGATAAACAAAGCGGCAAGGCGACTTTTCAAACAAGCTATATGCTTAATGGCAAGCGCGTGGATACTGATGAATTTGTGGAAAAGGAATTTGACTATATGTTTGTTATCCCTGCGATGAGTGCGCCAAAATTCATCACGCAAGCAGGGCTTAGCGCGCAAAAAGGCAACTGGGTTGATGTGGATAAATTTAGCCTGCAACACCAAACTTACAAAAATATCTTTGCTGTGGGCGATTGTGCGGGCGTGCCAAAGGGCAAAACGGGCGCGAGCATACGCAAGCAGTATCCCATCATCACGCAAAATATCATCGCGCATTTAGAGGGCAAGCCTTTGGAGGCGAAATTTAGCGGCTACACCGCTTGTCCGCTTTTAACGCGCTATGGCAAAGCCGTGATGGTAGAGTTTGACTACAAGGGCGCAGCGCCTACGCTAGAATGCTTTGGAGCGACAAGAGAGAGTTATCTTAACTGGGCTGTGAAAATTTACGCGATGAAGGCTATGGTGATGAAAGGAATGATTCACGCAAGGGCTTAAATTTAGGCTTTTGCTGTGAAATTTGCACTTTTTGCGTGAAAGTTAAAGCGCATTTTAGGCGCGCCAAATCTCAAAGAAAGGGGGTGAAATGAGCAAACTTGACAAGACTATCCGCTTGATTGTCGCGGGAATTTGGATTTTTGCTTTCGGCTTTGTGTGCCAAAGCTGGTGGTGGCTCGTGGGACTTTTACCGCTTTTAAGCGCGGTTTATGGCTACTGCCCGCTTTATAACTTTAAAGCCATTTGTCCGATTTGCAAATACAAACAGTGCCGCACAAACAAGCACTAAATTTGACAAACTCCTTAGTGTAAAACGCCCTTACGCTTTTAAGGGCGTTTGATTTGCCTTATCGCCTAAATTTAGGCTGAATTTAGGGTAAATTGAGCTGGATTTATTTTTGCTAAATTCAGCTTAATCTACCTTGCCTTTTGAATCCAACCTCCTTAATGTGTAAAATACAAAACGCAAAGGGCAAGGCTTTTTTAAATTTAAGCAAATTTACCTTGCAAAGTAACTTTGTTACACAGGCATTTTGCGCCTTTGATTATAATAACTTGATTTTATCGAAAGGAGAAAAAATGGCTATCAATCTAAACGAAGCTAATTTTAACGAACACACCGCAAAAGGCGCGGTGCTTGTGGATTTTTGGGCGGCTTGGTGCGAACCTTGTCAGGCGGTTTTGCCGATTATGGACGAGCTTTCAAAGGATTTTGAGGGCAGAGCAAGCATTTGCAAAGTCAATGTCGATGAAGAGCGCGCACTAGCAAGGCAATATGGCGTTTCAAGCATTCCTACTATCTTGCTGATGAAAGACGGGCAAGTCGTAGAAAGAATCGTTGGCGCACAAAGCAAAAGCGTGTTTGAAACCAAACTCAACGCCTTGCTTTAAGCTAACTTTTATAAGCGCGAGCAAATGGCGAGTGTGCCTTTGTTTGCGCTTTTTGTAAAATTATCAAGCAAGCGTTTGAGCGACTTTTTTTGCTCCACAAAATCACGCTTTTATCATTTCTTTTTTCTACGGCTTTGATGAATTTTTTTATAAATTTAAAGGCGCAAAATCAAAGCATTTTATCAAAAAAGCCCTTTTTAAATTCACAAAAATTTACGCAAAACCTTAATTTACCTTGCTAAAAAGCCGCTCAAATTCAAGTTTTATGCAAGAGTTTTCCTCATACAAAATCCCCGCATTTTCGCAAATGGCTTTTGCGTTTTCATTAAAAAGTCCTAGCTGAACCCACACGCATTTTGGCTTGTTTTTAAGGCGCAAAACCTCATTTGCCACCGCCTCCAACGCCTCGCTTTTGCGAAAAACATTTAAAATGTCAATTTCTCCGCACTCGCTCAAAGCCTCATCACTAAACGCTTCTTGCAAACTCGCATAAGCCTTGCGTCCTAAAATTTCGCCATTTGAGCGTGGGTAAATGGGGATTACATTAAAACCTTGCGCGATGAGATAACGCGCCACGACATTGCTCGCCTTGCTCTCATCTGGACTAAGCCCCAAAATAGCGACATTTTTCGCCTTTTGCAAAAGCTGCTTTTTCTCAAAATCCTGCATTTACGCCCCCCTTGCTTTTAAGCAAAATCTCTCCGCGCCTTGTGTCGATGAAACCCTCGTTTTTTAGCTCTTTAAGCACCTTTGCTACGGCTTCTCTTGCGCTTCCTATGTTGCTGGCGATATTTTCTTGGCTCGTTCGCACCACGCCATTTTGCGCATTTGCGTGCAAAAACTTCAAAATCCGCTCTTTTAGGCTCTTAAACGCCACATCGCCCAGCGTGTCCAAAGACTGCTTAAAGCGCTTTGACATAAGCAAGGCGTTAAAGCCCATTATGCTTGCGTTGCTCGCGCAAAGTGCTTGATAATCGCTATCTTTAAGCGTGAAAATCTCACAATCCTCCACAAATTCAAACATCACTTCATCTTGAATGTGCGCCATAAAACTCGTTGAAAGTATGCAGCACTCGGCATTTGTCATATAAAAAATAGTAATTTCCTTGCCATTTTCAGCCACGCTAAAAACCCGCACGCGCCCGCTTAGCACGCGAAAAAAGCCAAGCTCATCAGCGTATTTGCGCTCATTTTTCTCAAAGCGCACAAAACGCCCCTTTTGCTCTAAAACCGCTAAACTCTTTTCATCGCCTTTGATTTGGGCGTTGATTTTTTTGATAAATTCTACCTTTTGCATTTTGCCCCCATTTTCGTGTAATAAAGTTACACAGCACCATTTTTGTTTTTGCAATAATAGCACAAAAATTTAAAGGATAAAAATGCAAAGACGAAATTTTATAAAAATTTAAGAAAACTTTTATCGTTATTATGTTATAATCATATATAAATAATAGAGGGAGAATTCCTATGGATACACTCAAAGAATTTCAAAAAATGATGGCAGAACAAACTGACATTGCGTTGGCAACTGTTGGAGCAGATGGCATTCCAAATGTTAGAATTGTTAATTATTATTTCAATCCCGAAAATAATGTTATATATTTTGCGACATTTAAAAATAACGACAAAGTAAAAGAAATAAAACAAAATCAAAATGTTGCCTTTACAACAATCCCAAAAAAAGAAAACGAGCATATAAAAGCGAAAGGAATTGCTATTAAGAGTAAAAAAACTATTTTTGATTTAGCGGATTGTTTTTGCGAGAAAATACCTGATTACCGAGAAACAATAGAATATGGCGGAAAATCACTGATAGTGTATGAAATACACTTCAAAACAGCAATCGTTACTTTAAATTTATCTAATATCAAAACTCTCAAATTGTAACAGCTAAAACCAAACTTTTTTTGACTTTAAGGTTGATTTATAATGAATTTATAGTATAACTAATGAGACTGTTATTTGCATTTTATCCCTTGTTTTTGTTTGGAGTGTGAATTTAGCCTTTGAATTTGGTGTGAAATTTACAAATTCAAAATTTCAGCAAGCCTTTACGCCGCTACTTCCCCAAGCAAAAATTTCCAAACATTTCATCAAGCACTTCATCACTTTGAAACTCGTGCGTGAATTTAGCGATTTGCCTTATCGCTTCGTTGCACTCAAAGGCAAAAAGCTCCAAATTCTGCTCGCTTAAAAGCTGGCTTGCCCTTTGTATCGCTTTGCTTGCTTCTTCGCAAGCCTTGATTAAAAGGGCGTTTGTGATGATAAAATCCTCACTATCTAAGCTGTCAAGGTAGTTTGAAAGTTTTTCTTGCAAGGGCGCAAGAGAATTTTTGGTGCTGATTCTGATGAATTCTATGCCTTTTGGGGCTTGAAATTCAGCCTTTAAGTCCGTTTTGTTTTGCACGAAAAAGATTTTTTTGTCGCTTTTTTTAAGGACTTTAAAAATTTGTTCATCCTCAAAATCCATTTGGCGTGAGCTGTCAAACACGGCGATGATGATGTCAGCTTCTTCTATGGCGGCTAGACTTAATTTCACGCCGATTTGCTCCACTTCATCATCGCTTTTTCTAATGCCCGCTGTGTCGATGATACGCACCAAATGCGTGCCGATTTTAAGCTCGTCCTCCACTCTGTCTCTTGTCGTGCCAGCCGTGTTGCTTACTATGGCGCGGTTTTTAGCTAGCATAGCATTAAGCAGTGAGCTTTTGCCGACATTTGCCTTGCCGACAATGGCGATTTTAAAGCCCTCCACAAGCCCTTTTTTACTCTTTGAAATTTCAGCTATTTGCCTTAAAATTCTCGCATTTTCTTGGTATAAATTTAAGGTTTGCGCTAAAATGTCAGGCGGCAAATCATCATCAGCATAGTCAATGCAAGTTTCCACGAAAGCTAGGGTTTTCACTAAATCCGTGCGGATTTTTTCCAAAAGTTCGCCAAATTTGCCCGATAAATTTTTAGCGATGATTTGCGCGGCTAGGGTTGATTTAGCATTGATGAGTTCGTTTATAGATAGGGCTTTTAAAAGGCTCATCTTGCCGTTTAAACACGCTCTTTTGCTGAATTCGCCTGCATTTGCAAGCCTTGCGCCAAGCCTTACGCACTCATCAAGCAGGATTTGGCTGGTGCTGAGTCCGCCGTGGATTTGAAATTCCACGACATTTTCGCCTGTAAAGCTGTGCGGGGCTTGAAAATAAAGCACTATGGCTTCGTCTAAAAAATCGCCCTTGCCATTGTAGAGTTTGCAAAGATGGGCGTGGCGAATGGCTAAATTCTCACGCTTTGTGAGCTTTAAAGCAAGTGCGTAAGCCATTTCGCCGCTTATACGCACTATGCTAATGCTTCCCACTCCGTTGGCTGTGGCTATGGCAACGATAGTGTCATTCATCTTTCTTAAAAAAGTCGTTGATGATGACGAATTTTTCATCATCGTCATTTTGACGAATGCCTACATATTTGTTTGGAAAGCGTTCGCGCAACTTTTCAAGGGCAAGTTTCACCAAAACCCCATCAAGTGGCTTTGTCTGCGCCCTGCCCGTAGCCTCCACGCGCTCGATGATACCTTGCAAATAAAAGTCCATTGACTGGGATTGATTGCGTAAAAAATCCGCGATTTCAAGGCGGATTAAAAGGTTGTAGCGCGAGTTTATCCAATTATGAAGCAAGTAAGAAAGGGCTTTGTAGCGGTAAGCCTCTTTGCCGATTAACAAAGCAGCGTCCTCGCCTTCAAGCTTTATGTAAATGCTGTCCTTGTCATACACGCTAAGTTCGGTGATTTTTACCCCAAATTCGCCCGCTTTTATGAGCTTGTCAAGCTGAATGCGGATTTCGTCTATGTAGAGTTTTGGATTTGGCACGCTTTCTTTGTGAAAAGAGTTGAAAATCTCATCATCTTTGACGACATATTTGCTTTTTGGCAAAGGCGCACTCGGCGTTTGCTCTTCATCTGGCTCATCACTTGCAAACTGCTTGTGATTTATGCCAAAGATTTTATCGTTTTCAAAGCCCTGTGGCTCTTGCTTTATGGACTCAGCACTTGGGCGAAACGCCTTTGCGCTTTCATTAGCGCGTGGTGTGGGCTTGATAGGCTCGTCATCTGTGCTGATTTTATAGCCTTTTGCGCCGTTAAAGCTCTTTTTCTCGTAGCTTTTATCATAGCTTTCATAGCTCTTGCGCGGTTTTTCAGCCTTTTCTTGCGGGGTTTCATCTCTTTGAGTGCTTGAAAACTTGCTTTCATAGTCATCATAGCGATTTGCCCTTTCATCAAACGCCTTATTTTCGTAGCTTTTGCTCTCATAGCTTTTTTCATAAGACGGAGTATCCTTGCGTTGGGGCTTGTATGGCTCATCGTATCTGTCATTATACCTTGAATTTGAGCTGTATTTTTCGCTAAAATCGCGTTTTTTAGGGTATTTTTTGTCAAATTTTCTTTTTTTGCACCTTGCTTCGATGATAGCATTTCTTTGAAAAAGCCCCAAAAAGCCGTCTTTATGGTGCTGAATCACTTCGTATTCTAAGTCAAGCACCGAGCATTCAAGCTGTGATGCCGCCACAAGTAGCGCGTCTTGTAAATTTTTAGCTTCTATTTTCATTGTTTTGTCCTTTATTATGCTCTCGTGCGAACATTTTGTTGATGACAAGTTGCTGCACCAAAGAGCAGATATTATTCACACACCAATAAAGCGTGAGTCCTGCGGGAAACCACAGAAAAAAGAAAGTGAAAATCACGGGCAAAAACTTCATAATCTTCGCCTGTGTCGGGTCTTGGATGCTCATCGGCGTGATGAGCTGCTGCACAAACATAGTCGCGCCCATCAAAATAGGCAGCACAAAATAAGGGTCCATCACGCTCAAATCATTTATCCACAACGCCCACGGCGCAGCTTTTAGCTCCACTGCATTTTGCAAAACGCGGTAAATCGCAAAGAAAATGGGGATTTGCAAGATTATCGGTAAGCAACCAGCAAAGGGATTTGCGCCGTGTTTTTTGTAAAGCTCCATCATATGTAAATTCAGCTTTTGCGGGTCGCCTTTGTATTTTTCGCGCAACTCCGTCATCTTTGGGGCTAAATCTTTGAGCTTGTTCATCGACATCATCGACTTGTAAGTAAGCGGGAACAAAATGAGGCGTATAATAAGCGTAAGCGCCACTATCGCCCAGCCCCAATTTCCTATGTAGGCAAAAAGCCAGCTCAAAAAGGCAAACGCGGGCTTAGCGATAAAAGTGAACCACCCATACTCGATAACCCGCTCCAAGCGCGTATCTATGGCTTTGAGCGTGTCAAATTCTTTCGCACCTATGTAGCCACCAGCCTTAAAGGCATTGCTCGCGCTCGCATACACCACGCTATCGCCTTTTGCGTCCTTTGTGATGAGTGCATTTAAGGGCGTGGCGAAATTATAAAAAAACGCCGCATAATACCTGTCAAAACTTGACAGCAAAAACGCCGTTCTTTGCTCGTTTTGCTCGACATCGCCGTCCTCAAAGGTTTCAACCGTGTCTTTTGTATCGACTATCAACGCTCCGTGCACCGTGTAGTTATCCACGCTCACGCTTGGGCGCGAGCCAGCACTGATAAAATAAGGCTCGTCCTTGCTTAAATTCACTTCAATCTCGTAGTTTCCTTGCTCGTAGAATTTAAGTTTCTTTTGAATGACTAATTCGCCTAAATTTTGCGTTAAGGTAAGTGTTAAAGGGGCGTTTTTACCGACTTTGATTTCACTTGTAGTGTCTAAATCCACGCTGTAAGCGGTGCTAAACGCCTTTTGATTTACGGCAGGGTTGCTAAAACGCAGCTCCAAAGGCAAGGGCTTGTTGTCCTTGTTTTCGATAAGTTCCAAATCAGCGCCCTTTTCGTCCTTAAATTTAGCATCTTTTAGCACAAAACTTGAAATTCGCCCTAATTCATCAATCTTTGCGCTAAAATACTCGCTGCTAATGCTGACTAATGCTTTGTGCTGATACGCACTTTGCGTGATAGGTGCTTGTGTATCGGCGTTTGAAAGCGGGGCAGCCTTTGAATTTGTCGCTAAATCTGGGGCTGAATTCGCATTTGAATTCGTAGCTAAATTTGCGTTAGAATCCGCCACACTCGCATTTTGCGACAGGCTTGCATTTTGTTCGCTCATTATTTTTTTGTCGATGAAAAATTCACTATACACGATAAAAAACAAAAACGAAAGCACGACAGCAAGGATAACTCGCCTTTGCTGCGCTGGGTCAGTTTTATTATTCACTTTCTTTCCTTTAAAATACTATTTTGACAACGAAACATTGTCCGTTTTCGCAAGGCACATACAAGAATTTAAGCCCCTTAAAGGCTTGCTTTGCTTGCCACCTTGTGCGCTCAAACTGCTTTGCAGACACCTTTGGATAATCAAAGCCGCCCGCAAAGTAAGGATTGCACTTTGCTATCCTTAAAAAACTCGCTACAAATGCCCTAAAAAAGCCGTTTTTCTCAAAACTCTGCCTAGCAAACTCCGAGCAAGACGGATAAAAACGACAACAACGCGGTTTTAGCCCGCTCAAAAAGCGTTGATAAACGCCTATGGCTCTCACAACTCCTATTTTAAGCATTGTAACTTCCCTAGTCCCCACTCTAAATTCTTGCGAAGCTTGACAAAAGGCGTGCTTAAAAGCTCCGCCCGCGCCACAAATATGTATTTACCACTCTTTAAACGAGAGCTATTCAGCGCAAACACCGCTCGCAAAAGCCTTTTGGCGCGGTTTCGCACCACAGCCTTGCCGACTTTTTTGCTCGCTATGACGGCGAGTTTGTTGTCCTTGCAAGGGGCGTAAAAGATGATGGCGACTTCGCAATACCATTTTTTCGCCTCTTTGTAAAGTTTTGAAAATTCCTTGCTGTCCGTGATGCTGGCAAACTCACACAGCAAGTTTTTTTCGACCTTTGGCGCGTCTTGCGTTGATGACTTTGCGACCATTCTTGCTTTTCATACGCACGCGAAAGCCGTGAGTGCGTTTTTTAGGCGTTTTATGTGGTTGATAAGTTCTTTTCATCGTTCATCCTTAAAAAATTTATGAAAGCAACATTGTAGCATAAATTTGCTTAATTTGTTTTTAAGTCTTTGTTTATCTTTAAATTTTTATTGTATTTTGAGAAATTTTCTGCAAAAATTTACGAATTTAAGCTCACAGCAGCGTATGCACAGCTTCATAAATGCGCCTTGCTATGTAAGCGTTGTTCATCGTGTAAAGATGAATGCCCGCCACATCATTTGTCAGCAAATCAACGATTTGGTCTATCGCGTAAGCTATGCCCGCATTTATCATCGCTTCATCGTTGTTTTCGTATTTTTGCAAGATTTTGGCGAATTTTGGCGGGATTTTCGCCCCGCTAATGCTCGTTATTTTAAGCACTTGGCGTTTGTTTGCCACAGGCATAATGCCTGCATATATCGGCACGCTTATCTTTGCCAGCTCACAGGCTTCTTTAAAGCGGTAGAAATCATCATTGCTGAAAAAAAGTTGCGTCAAAAGCGTGCTTACACCGCTATCTACTTTTGTTTTAAGGTAGTGAATGTCCTCCACAACGCTTTTTGCCTCGTTGTGCTTTTCAGGATAACACGCCGCAAACACCTCAAAATCGTCATTTTCTTTGATAAAACGCACCAAATCACTAGCGAATTTAAAGTCCTTACTCACGGGCTTGTCCTCGACAATGTCCCCACGCAAAGCAAGGATTTTCTTTAAATTTCGCTTTTTGCACTCGTCTAAAATGCCTAAAATTTGCTCTTTGCTTTGATGAATGCAAGGCAAATGCACTATGCTTGGCACTTCGTATTTGTCTTTAACAAGGCTAGCAATGTCTAGCGTGCTTTTTGAATTCGCACTGCCCCCAGCTCCAAATGTTACACTGATGAAATTCGGGCGCAAGGGCGCAAGCTCGGTAAGCGTGGTGTAAATTTTTTCTATGCCGTCATCTTTTCGTGGCGGAAAAATCTCAAAAGAAAAGCTCTGTTTGCCTTGCATACTCGCCCTTTTTGCTAAAAGCCTAAATTTACAGGCTTTTTCGCGCGTTTTTAGTGGCTTCAACCATATTTTTAAGGCTTTCAACCACTTCTTTGTAGCCTCTTGTTTTAAGCCCACAATCAGGATTTATCCAAATTTGCTCCTTTGGCAACTTGTCTAAAATCTTGCGTATAGTGCTTTCAAGCTCACTCACACTTGGCACGCGCGGGCTGTGAATGTCATAAACGCCCGGTCCCACTTCGGTTTGAAACTTTGCCGCTTTTAAGGCATCAAGCAATTCTAAATTTGAACGGCTCGCCTCAAAGCTGATGACATCAGCATCCATAGCATCAATTTCTTTGATAATGTCGTTAAATTCGCTATAACACATATGCGTATGAATTTGTGTGTCCGCTCTAACGCCGCTATGCACGAGATTAAAGGCTGGAATCGCCCAGCTTAAATACTCACTATGCCAATCACTCTTCCTCAAAGGCAACTTCTCACGCAAGGCAGCCTCATCAATCTGCACGATTTTAATGCCCGCTTTTTCAAGGTCTAGCACCTCATCGCGTATCGCTAAGGCAATTTGCAGCGTGCTTTCGCGCAAACTTATATCCTCGCGCGGAAAACTCCAATTCAAAATCGTTACAGGTCCTGTAAGCATTCCTTTTACGATTTTATCGCTTTGTTTTTGGGCAAATTCACTCCACGAAACCGTCATAGGCTTTGTGCGTGCGACATCTCCCCACACCACAGGTGGCTTTACGCACCTTGTGCCGTAGCTTTGCACCCAACCATTTTGCGTAAATAAAAAGCCCTCCAAGCTCTCGCCAAAATACTCCACCATATCATTGCGCTCAAATTCGCCGTGCACCAGCACATCAAGCCCGATTTCTTCTTGCAGTTTTATGCACTCTTTGATTTTGACTTGATTAAATTCAGTGTATTGAGCGGCGTTGATTTTAGCTTGTTTAAAGGCAAGGCGGTTGCTTCTAACATCGGGCGTTTGGGGAAACGAACCTATGGTTGTGGTTGGCAAAAGCGGTAAATTCAGCACTTCTTTTTGAATTTTTTGCCTTTCTTTGAATTCGGGCAAGCGTTTGTAGTCTTTATCCTGCAAATTCTCCACTCTTTCTTGCACCTTTTTGTTGTCGCGATTTGGCTTGTTTTCAAACAAAGCGACATTGTTTTTATAAAGCACATTGTCCTTGTAGTTCGCACTTTGAGCGATTTCTTTAAGCTCTCTTAACTCGTCAAGTTTTTGCTCGGCAAAGGCAAAATGAGCAAGGTATTTTGTATCTAATTTTTGCTCGTTTTTTATGGTGTAAGGGCTATGCAGCAAAGAACAGCTCGTATTTAGCACCACATTTTTAGCAAATTTTTGAATTTCGCCAAGCAAATTAAGCGTTTTAGCGTAGTTGTTTTTGTAGATATTTTTGCCATTTACAAGCCCAGCAAAAAGCAATTTATCAGCTAAATAGCCCTTTTTGATGAGATTTAAACTCTCTTTGCCCTCGATGAAATCAAGCCCTATGCCGTCAAAATTTAAGCTACACAAGGTTTCATAAATGTCGCGCACATCGCCAAAATAAGTTTGCACTAAAATTTTAAGCCCTGCTTTTTGAGCAAGCACAGCGGTGTAAATCTCTTTGAAAAGCGCGATATCACTTGCGCTCAAATCATAAACCAAATAAGGCTCGTCAAACTGCACCCATTTTACGCCTTTTTGATTAAGCGTGTCAAGCAAAAGCCCGTAAGCTTCGATGAGTTTAGCCTTTGCCTGCGTTTTAGTCGCCTCATCAGCGAAATTTATGAGCTTGTAAAAGGTAAAAAGCCCCGTAAGTGCTACTTTTGGCTCTATACCCAAAGCCTTTGCCTCATCGTATTCGCTTAAAATCTTTGTGGCATTAAGCTTGATAAGCGTGGCATCATCGCACTCTGGCACAAGATAATGGTAGTTTGTGTTAAACCACTTTTTCATCGCCAAAGCTGTGGTGTCGCCGTTTGCGCCTTGATAACCCCTTGCCATCGCAAAATACTCATCCAAAGGCTCTAAATTCAAAGCCTTGTAGCGTTTAGCCACGACATTAAAAAGCGCGGCTGTGTCTAAGACATTATCATAAAATGAAAAGTCATTGCACGAGATAAAGTCTATCTGAGCGTTCTTTTGCGCTTGCCAATGCACTTTGCGCAACTCTTTTGCTGTGTGGAAAAGCTCATCTTTTGAGCTTTCTTTCTTAAAATACTTCTCAATGGCGAATTTAAGCTCCCTTAAAGCGCCTATTCTTGGGTAAGCAATCACTGAATTTTGCATTTTTGTCCTTTCAAAATTAAAATTATAGCATTAAAGGCTTAAATTTGGTAAGCCTTTAATAAAAATTTTTATTTTAAGAGCGGAAAAAGCTTGGTAGCAATGTCTCTTAACTCTTCTTTCATATTTGCACATTGAACGATGATGAGATTAAGCCCAGCTTTTTCATACTCTTTTACCTTTGCCGCGATTTGTTCGGCGGTGCCTATGAGTCTTGGACGAAGTCCGCGGTTTGAAACACTGTATTCTTCTTTGCTTATCTCAACATCTAAATTCGAGTTGCCCGTAAAATCATCATAAGAATTTTTATAAGCACTCTCGTCTTTTATGTTGATAATGCGCTCAAATTCGCGTTTTGCTTCTTCTTCTGTATCTCTTAAAATCACATAAGCAGCCATTCCAAAGCCCTTAAATTCGCCAAGTCCTGCACGCTTTTTGCGCTCTTTCATATCGGCGATTTTTTCGGCTATTTCTTGCGGCGTGCCTCCGTGCATTAAGTAAAAGTCCGCAAATTCAGTTATAGCCGCCCTACCCTTTTCGCTCTCTCCGCCAGCGTAGATAAACGGGGCTTTTGCGGGCTTTGGCTCGTTAAATGAGTCCTTAAATTCATAGATTTTACCCTTGTGAGAAAAAGGACTCTTACTCCAAAAGCCTTTCAGCACCGCCGCATACTCGCTTAAAAGCTCGTATCTTTCATCGTGTGCGTCAAATTTTATGCCATACTGCCTTGCTTCTTCTTCCCACCAAGCCGACACTAAATTCACGCTAAAACGGCAGTTTGAAATTTGAGCCAGCGTGCTTAACTCCTTTGCTGTGAGCGCTACTTGATGGTATTGTGGGCGCAAAGCTGCTAGAATTTCAATTTTTTTCGTGCAAGCTGCCAAAGCCGTTGCCACCGCCCAAGCGTCTAAACAAGGGGCTTTATGCCCTTTTATGTCGTTTAGGTAAAGCTCTGGCACAAGAGTGAGCGCATAGCCCAAATCCTCAGCCTCCAAAGCCAACTCTTTGATATAATCCCACGAGCATTTCGTGCTATCATCATCAACATTTCTTAACCAGCTCCCAAAAACGGGACTCCAATACGCAAATTTCATTTGACCTCCTTTTGAAATTCAGCATTTAAAAACTCCACTACCCTATCTGCTGCACCTTGCAAGCCCTGTGCGCGAAGTGCATCTTCAAGGGTTTTGTTGTAGTTTGTGTTGGTGTTTATGTCATAAACCACGAGTTCATTTTGTGAATTTTCGATGAACTCAACTCCTGCTATTTCGATTTTGTGAGCTTGCAAAAAGTTTTCTAGCTTTTTAACAAGCGAAAATTCAGCCTTAATCTCATCGCGTAAGCTGAATTTCGCCCCTATATCACAAGCGGCGGCGGCTAATTTTGGCTTTCGTTCTATCTCGCAAGCCTCAGCAGGACAAAGCTCAAAGCCTCCATCGCTCGTATCTACACGCACAGCGTAGTGAAATTTACCCGCTATAAACTCTATGCGCGTGATGAAAGGGGCTTTGCTCTTTACATACTCTTGCGCTAAATAAATGCCATCAGCACTTTGCTCAAATTCGCTTGAATTTAGGCATTTTTCAAACTCAGCAAAACTTTCAAAAAGCCGCACGCCAAGCCCCTTACCGCCTTGATTGTGCTTTATGATAAAAGGCGTTTGCAAAGTTCGTGCAAGCTCGCGCAAATCAGCCTTGCCAAAGGCGGCTAAGGTTTTGGGCGTGCGAAAGCCCGCTGAATTTAAGGCTAAATACTGCGCTACCTTGCTTACTTCTAGCTCCAAAACGCTCAAAGGATTGACAATGCGCCTATTGTAACGAGCCAGCCACGCAAAAATGGCGCGCGCATAATCCTTAGCAAAGGCGTGTCCGCGAGTGTGCGAAGAAGCGGACATTCTACTCCAAAAAACGCCCTTTGGTGGCTCTTTGTCTAAATTTATCGCGCCCTTGCTTAAATCAATCTCCCCAAAATTCAGCCCAGCACGCGCAAAAGCCTCGCGAAAGGGCGGCAGCCACTCCTCATTTTCGTGCAAAATGTAAATGCCCTGCTCTAAGTCATTATACAGCATCTTACCCCCTTTGCCTTGCTGTGGAATTTACCCCGCCCACTCGGTAAGTAGAGCCTATATGCTCGCTATTTAGGCGGTCGCCCTTGCCAAAGAGCTTTTGTCTTAACGAGCCTTTGGCGTATTCGTTTTTATAAACGCCCCGCTTTTGCAGTTGTGGCACGATGAACTCAACCACATCTTCAAAACTTGCGGGCGTGCTAGCATAGGCAAGATTAAAGCCGTCCGCATCGCTAAATTCAACAAATTCTTGCAAAATATCAGCGACTTTTTCAGGGCTTCCTACGATTTTAGGTCCTTGACAGCCTATGCCTGTGAGTTTGATTAAATCCCTTAAAGTCCAAGTTTCGCCTTGCGGGGTTTTAGAATTACTCAAAGCCTCCACTTGCGCCCTTATAGCGTTGCTTTGTATGTTATCAAGCGGTGCGTCAAGGGCAAATTTACTCAAATCCGTCCCCAACCAGCCTGAATTTATCACCAAAGCCCCGTCCGTGCTAGCGTATTTGAGCAAATCCTTATACTTTGCCTGCGCTAAATTCTCGTTTTCATCAGTAACAATGGTAGCCAGCACATAAATTTTAGCACTATACGGACTGCGCCCAGCCTTTACAAGTGCTTCGCGCACTTGCTTTACAGCGGTTTTTGCATACTCTTTTGTAGGCGGAGCGATGAAAATGGCTTCTGCGTGCTTGGCTGCAAACTCCCTACCACGCGCGGAATTTCCAGCTTGAAACAGCACAGGCGTGCGCTGAATGCTTGGTTCGCACAGATGAATGCCACTGACATCAAAGTATTTTCCTTTGTGTCCTATGTGATGAATTTTGCTTGGGTCGGCAAAATCGCCTGTGGCTTTATCCAAAATCACCGCACTATCCTCCCAACTGCCCTCCAAAAGCTTGTAGATAACCTCCATATACTCATCGGCTAGCTCGTATCGCTCATCGTGCGGAAGTTCAGTTGTCCCCATATTTTTGTTTGCACTTGGCAAATAGCCTGTAACGATATTCCAGCCCACGCGCCCTTTGGTGAGATGGTCAAGCGTGCTGAGCCTGCGCGCAAAAGGAAAAGGATGTTCAAAAGGCACGCCAGCTGTGATTCCAAAGCCTATATTTTGCGTAACCGCTGCTCCCACCACGGCTAGGGAAAGCGGGTCATTCACAGGCACTTGCAAAGCCGTCCTTAAAGCCGTCTCATCACTGCCGCCATACAAATCATAAATGCCCAGCACATCGGCGATAAAAACGGCATCAAACAGCCCTTTTTCTGCGATTTTGGCTATGTCTTGCCAATACTCAATGCTCTTATACTCCAAAGCCCTATCATTTGGGTAACGCCAAAGCCCCGGGCTTAAATGCGAGATGCAGTTCATCTCAAAGGCGTTGAAAGAAATTTGTTTTTGACTCATTTTCGTCCTTTTTACTTGCAAACTGCCTTTGCAAAGGCTTGAAATTCAGCCCTTTGTTTTGAATTTTAAAGTTAAATTTATGCTTTAACCCTTGTAAAATTCTTTTTCAAACAAAGGCTTAAATTTTCGCCCTTTGCGACAATTTGCCTTTAAATTTAAATCTTAATTTTGCAAATTTTTGCTTGCGATTTTATAAGATTTAAACTCACTTTGCAAAATTTAAATCCACTTTTTTACTCCACTTTTGGTAAATTTAACCTTACCTTTGCGATGAATTTAACATTTTACAACTTTGATTTTGCCTTTAAACCACAAGGCAAAACACCAAAAGCCTTTTTAGCTTTACTTTGTCTAACTTGAATTTTTGGGAAAAGAAAACACTAGCACACAAGCGTGTGCATCATCATAGAAAAAAGAACAGAATTTGCAAATACAGCTGAATTCGCACTTAATACTTGTGAATTTTTGCCAAAATTTACGCTTGCTGAATTTGCTTGCAAATTTTTGCTTGGATTTACATTTAAATGAAAATTTGCCAAATCCACCACAGCCAAATCCGCACCAAATCTTGCTAAACCGAGCTTGAAATTCACACTCATCTTTTGTCCTTTCTTTAAAATAAAACACGCATTGTATCTTTTTTAAACTTAAAAAAAGCTTAAATTTCGCAAAAAATTCAAAAAGATATTTTTCACAAGGCAAAATCTTAGATTTGAAACCCTTTTGAAAGAAATTTAGGGTAAAATACGGCGTTGATTTTGTAAAATGAAAGAAAAAGATGAAAAAAAGATTGCTTATAGAAATCGGTGTTGAAGAGTTGCCCGCCGTGCCTTTACTTAAAGAACTTGATAATATCCAAAGCAAGTGGCAAAGGGTGCTTGATGAGTATCATTTGCAAAGCGAGTTTGAATTTTACTACACTCCAAGACGCTTAACGCTCTTGCACGAGGCATTTAGCGACAGACAAGATGACAGCACCACTGAATTCATCGGCGCTCCAAAGGAAATAGCCTGCAAAGACGGCAAGCTCACGGCTGCTGGGCAGAGCTTTTTACAAAAGGCTGGCATCAGCGAAAAAGAGCTTGAATTTAAGCAAATCAAAGGCAAGGAAGTGCTTTATCATCAGCAAAAGTGCGCTGGACAAAAAAGTGCTGAGCTTTTGCCTAAAATGATAGAAAAGTGGCTCAAAAGCCTAAATTTTGGCAAGAGTATGCGCTGGGGAGACGGAGAATTCGAGTTTATCCGCGCCATTCGCTCGCTAGTGTGCGTGCTGGGCGATGAGCTGGTGAATTTTCAAAGCTATGGCGTAAAAAGTGCTAAAAAAACCTTTATCCACCGCAGTGTGAGCTATGATTTGTGCGAATTTAAGGACATTAGCGGGTATTTTGAACTTTTAGAAAAAAACTTTGTCATCTTAAATCAAAACAAAAGGCGAGAGAAAATTTTAGCCGAATTTAAGGACATTGAGGCTAAAAACGGCGTTGCAATCAGCGAGGACAACGAGCTTTTAGACGAGGTTGTAGCCATAACTGAGTATCCAAAAGCCCTTTTAGGCAGCTTTGAAAGCGAATTTTTGCAAATTCCAAGCGAGGTTATCATCAGCTCAATGCGCGACAATCAGCGATATTTTGGCGTTTTTAAGGGCGAAAAGCTGGCAAATCATTTCATAGTCGTGGCAAATGCGGTGTGCGAAAACTACGCTCAAATCATCAACGGCAACGAGCGTGTGTTGCGTGCAAGGCTAAAAGACGCAATGTTTTTCTGGCAAAACGACTTAAAAAGCGGCTTGCAGCCTGAAAAACTTGCGGGCGTGCTTTATTTAGAGGGTTTAGGCACGCTTAAAGACAAAGCCGAGCGCGAAAAAGCGGCGGCAAAGGCACTTTGTGAGCTTTATCAAAATGCTGAATTTAACGACATTTCACAGGCTATACACTACGCAAAGGCTGATTTACTCACAAGTATGGTGTATGAATTTACAGAACTACAAGGCATTATGGGAAGTTACTACGCCAAAGCGCAAGGATTTAGCGATAAAATCAGCCTTGCCATAAGGGAGCAGTATTTGCCAAAGTCTGAAAATGGGGCTTTGCCAAGCAATGAATTTTCAAGTATCGTGGCACTAGCGAACAAACTTGACACGCTAATGGGGCTTTTTTCGGCAAATAAAATACCAAGCGGCACGAAAGACCCCTATGCTTTGAGGCGTGCGGCAAATGGAGTGATTAAAATCGCCCTAAATTTGGGCGTTAAATTCAACTTGCGCGAACTTTTAAACAAACTCGCGCCAAATTACAAAAAATTTGATTTGCAAAGCCTTGAAAATTTTATCTTTGAAAGACTTGACACGCTTTATAATGCCAACTCTTCGTTCATCAAAGCCGTTTTAATGTCGCAAAATGCTGATTTAGTGCGTATTGATGAGAGTATAAAGGCTTTGATTGCTTTGAGTAAAAAAGATGATTTTAGCGAGAATTTTAGCACTTTTAAAAGGCTTGCAAATATCGCTGTAAAGGTGTCTGCGAGCGTTGATGAGAATTTATTTGAAACTCAGCAAGAAAAAGTACTTTACAAAGCCTTTAAAAAATGCGAGCCAAACGCCAAGCCAAGCGAGCTTTTAAGGGCTTTGTTTGCTTTAAAGCCCGAGATTGACGACTTTTTTGACAAGGTGATGATAAATGTCAAAGATGAAAGACTAAAAACCAACCGCCAAGCCCTTGTTTATGAGATTTACGAGGCATTTTTAAGCGTGGCGGACATTAAGGAAGTAAGCTTATGAAAAGAGTATTTTTAGGGACTTGCCTGTGTTTTGCGCTCATTTTTGCCGAGCAAAATGCCATAAATTCAGCCCAAAATTCAGCAAACGCCGACACAAGCCAAAGCAAAGGCGGTGTAGCCCAAGCCACAACGCAAGCAAACGCCGATGAAAACGCCACCCAAGAGCAAAATTTAAGTATCAGCAAGGGGCAGGTGCTGTTTTTGGAGTTTAACAAGCAGGGTTTAGAGAGCATAAAGTCCCAAAGCAACACGCAAAAACAAGAAAAAAAAGAAAAATTTTTCACTCACCCCGACAATGACAACAAGGTTATTTTGATTTTTGGTTCAGCCTACAAGCAGCCCATTCAGCAAGCGCATATCGTGGCTTTGTATAAGGACGGCAAAAGGCTACAATACGACCTTTTGGGCGATGATGGAGCGTATAAACAAGAGCTTTTACAAGTGGCGCAAAGCAAGGTAACACCGCCCAAAGAAGTGCTTGCGCGCATACAAGCAGAGCTGAAAGAAGCCCGCGCGACTTACGCTACCTACACGAACAAGGCTTTGTTTGAGGGCAAATTTATCCTGCCGATAAACTCCATCATCACAAGCGCTTTTGGCACGGCGCGCGTGTTTAACGGCTCTTTGATGAGCTATCACAGCGGGACGGACTTTCGCGCCGCCGTTGGCACGCCCGTGCTAGCCGCAAATGACGGCATAGTGCGCATCGCAAAGGACAGATACTACGCTGGCGGCTCTGTCGTCATCGACCACGGCTACAAAATCTTTTCGCAGTATTATCATCTGTCAAAACTCAAAGTCAAAGTCGGGCAAAGGGTGAAAAAAGGGCAAATCATCGCTTTGAGCGGAGACAGCGGGCGCGTAACGGGAGCGCACCTGCACTTTGGTATTATCGCTGGCGGCACGCAGGTTGACCCGCTTGATTTCATCGACAAATTCAACGCCTTGTTTGACAAATAATCCAAACGCACCTTAAATTCAAAATTTTTTTGCTTTAAATTTAAATTTTTTGCCTTAAATTTTGAAGCTTTTTGCCTTAAATTTTATTTTAAATTCGAGGTTTTTGTCTTAAAGTTAAATTTTATTTTAAATTTAAATTTTTTGCCTTAATTTCAAATTTTGTCTTAAATTTAATTACACATTGTAAATTCATCACACTTAAATGCTGAAAAGCTTTGTCATTTTGAGCGGAGTGCGTTAGCACAAAGCGAAAAATCCACACTGTTTGTCATTTTGAGTGAGTGAAACGAGCGAAAAATCCATATTGTCATATTGAGCGTTAGCGAAATATCCACAGAATTTAAAACACGCTTTGAATTTATGGATTCTTCGCCTTGCTTTCGCAAGGCTCAGAATGACAGCAAAGAAACCCTTATGTTTCAGGGTTTCTTTTGTTATGAAAGCAACCCTTATCAGTATTTAAACTGCCCTTCGACAAAGACGGTGCGTCCGCGTCCGATGACAAAGCGGTTTTCATTGACGACAGCCGAGCGGTCGTTGTTGTAGTAGTCGTAGTAAAAGGTGTCAAAGACATTTTTCACGCCCACAGTAACCACGCCCATATTTTTGTTAAAGCCCACACTCACGCCAAAGTCGCTTATGATATAAGGTTTGAGCTTTATGCTGTCGGTTTCTGTTACCTTGAAATTTAAGTAGTCTCGGTTGTTGCTAGGATTGCCCGTGCCTATCACTTGCATTTGCGTTGCGTAAATGTTTTGATTGCCGTAGATTGAATTTTGCAGCCAAACATACACAGACATATCGGTGATTTCGATGAAAGTGCTTGCGTTTATGGTTGCTCCCAAAGTCGCCTTGTAGTCGTAGGTGTAGGGTATCGCGCTCCATTCTTTTTCGCCGTTGCAAACGCCTGCTGTTTTGTCCGTGCAGTCAAATTTCTCAGCCTTTAAGTAAGTGAAACTTTCGTTAAAGCCCAGCGCACCGCCGAAAAGATACTGCTCCATAGCCACTTCCACGCCCATTCTGCGTGATTTTTCGTAAGTGCCTAGCTCCATACCGCTCCAAGTGTCGCCTGTGAAGTAAAATTCATCTTTGCTGTCCGTGTAAAACACGCTCGCACTGAAAAGCAAGGCGTTTATGGTAAGGTCGGTAAAGCCAAGCGGCACGGCTCTTGTGCCGATAGTTTCTTTAAAGCCAAGTTCAGCGGTGTAGTAGGTTTCGCTTTTTAAATTTGTAGGCAGCCAGCTAAAATCAAAGTCCAGCGTGGCGGGCGTGTTGCCATTAGTGGTAAAATAATTTTGCCATTGATTGTTTTTGTAAATATCCACTGCTGTAACCGCACCACTTACTATGCCTACGCGTTGCAGCATAGCCCAAGCAGGCGGTGCTATGTAGCCAAGCTCGCCACGCGCATAAATCGCACCCGAATTTGAGTAGCGATACACAGGGGCAAGCTCAAAGGTAAAGTTGTCGTAGTTTTTCTTAAAATCATCGCTGAATTCTCTTTTAGCGGTATTGTCAGCCCACGCCTTGCCATCTTTGTCGGTTATGTCGGCGGGTTCATATATACCTAAATCTACCATACACCTTTGGTCTGCCATTGTGCAAGCACCTATATTGCCAAATTTCAGTTTTTTTCCTAAAAATTCATCTTTGACTTTGAGATTATAATTTTTCATCTCATATCTTGCCCCAAGCGCGACAGAAAGTTCTCTGCTAAAATCATATCGTTCTAAAAAAAAGATAGAATTTGTCAGCACTGAAATGTCGGTTTTGTCAAATATATCTGCCACAAGCGTTCTAAAATTTGATGAATCAACTTTATTTCCCCCAGTGCCTCCCGCTGATGCGCCACTGCCACCAAATAAATCTCCATCAACGATAGCCTGCCTTAAATGTGAATTTGATTTTTTGTTGCTCATCTCATACACTGAGCTTGCTCCAAACACTAGCTCACCGCTGTTGTGCTTGAAGTCCATTTTTAAATTTAGCCCCACTTTGCTTTCTTTAAATGTGCTGCCACTTTGGTCGAAAAAGTGCCAGTCCGCTCTTTCTCCGTCTGACAAATCGCCCACGCCTGCTGTTTGGCTTGCTTGATTCCAAGAAGGTCCTACGGCAAGCGCAGTGTTCGTTGTCCCGCCTGTATGTGGGCGTGGCAAAAACCAGTTGTAGCCTCTTTTTCCAAAATTTGTATTTGGTGCGCCATTTACACTTTGTCTTATATCCACATAGCCAAGCACGAAATAAGGTAAATTCATTTTATAAGTGTCGTATTTTTGTGAGCTTAAAGCATAAAAAAGGTCTGCATTGAATTTTAGCAATCTCGTAGGCTCACTTTCCCAGCCCAAAACGCCTGTGGCTCTTAAATTTGTCGTTTCTATCTCGCCGTTGCCTTTGTCTTTGCGGTTTTCTTTTGTCGGCTCAAAGCTGTAAAGGTTAAATTCACACGCAGTGCCTCTAATGTTGTTTGGAGTGCCTGAAAGACAAGCGTAGCGGTCTGCTTCCCACGCTGTTTGAGTATTGAATTGGTCGCCTTGCTCTCTTGCTGTTTTGTAGCGTAGCATAATTTCGTTGATAGCGTCCTCATTTACCAAAGCCCCATAAGGCGTAGTCTTTGTTTTACCATAAAAAATATCCGCATCAAATTTAAGTTTTTGTCCAAGTCCTAGCACATAGTCCGCCCCAGCGATAAGCTCAGCACTTGTCGAGCTGTCATCTTCACGCGGTCCACCCATTTGCTGAAAGGCAAGTCCAGCGTTAGCGTTTAGCTCACGGCTAAGTCTTTCGCTTGCGTGTGCAAAAGCGTTGAAAGAGTTGCCCTTGCTCGCCATAGTATTGACATAGCCACCACCCACGATAAAATAAGGCGCATTTCGCTTGCTTGTGATAATGTTTATCGTGCCGCCCTTTGCACCACTACCATAAAGCACCGCTCCACCTCCGGGTGTAACGCTGACTTCATCGATGAGTGAAGGGATAATCGTAGCTATGGGCATAGGGTTAAAGTAGCTATCCACAGGGTTGGCTGTAATGCCGTTTATATAGAGTTTCACTCCGTTTGCACTAAGCCTACCTTGTGCGCGCAAGTCAAACTGCTGTCCAAAACCTGCTGTGTTGATGATGGTTACAAAGGGCAAATAGCGAAGTGCGCTCTCTGTGTCGCGTGCGCCTTTTATGGCTGCGGCATCAGCGTGGAAAACGCTGTGGTTGGTGGAGTCAAGCTCACTTGGCATAAGCCCAAACTGCTTTGCTCTTGCTTCTGCTCGTTCTTGGGCTTTGGTTTTGGCTTTTTGGGCTGTGGTAGCCTTTTGGGCTGTCCTTGTCGTGGAGCGTTTTTTTGCGTTTGCTTTTGGCTTGGCTACTCTCTTAGTCGAAAGCCCCCCCCCACGGCATTTCTAGCAGGTGCAGCAAACGCCTGTGTGAGTGCGCCTAAACTAAAAAGCGCAAGTGTGATGATGAGAAGTAGTCTTTTCATCGTATGTCCTTTCATAAAATAGGCGAATTCGTTTCGCCGTGGTTGGTAAGGCTCGCAACGCCTTTGGTGTGGCGTTGGTTGCTTTACTGACTTTTGGTTGCTGGCTCGCTCGGCTTTGCGGCTTACCTTTTGGCTCGGCTTTTTTGCCTTGCTCGCCTTTTTGGGCGAACTTTCAAAGACAAAAGCCCTAACTTTGTCATTTTGAGCGGAGTGCGTTAGCACAAAGCGAAAAATCCATACTTTAAATTTATGGATACTTCGCTAACGCTCAGTATGACAAGACAAAATGACAAGCAAACCTTGCTTTTGTGGCTCTTGTGAGCGCACTTTTGAGCTGGCTTTTTCGCCGTGCTGACTCGCTTTTTGCTTGTCGCAAAAGACTTATAGCAAATTCCGTTCCAAATTTACCATTCGTTTGCCAAGCAAATTCAAAGACAAGTAAAATTATAGCACAAAAAATATCTTTTGCGGAAAAAATTTGCAAATTTTTTCAAGCCCGCGCCCAAAATAAAGCAAAAAAAGTGCCTCAAAGCACTGAAAATACAGGCTGGGGGGGGGGATTTTGTCTTTTTGTGAAATTTTGGAAAAGATTTGGGGAAATTTGCGGTTATAGGGAGAAATTTTTGAGAAAAATTTAGAAAATTTTAAGAAAATTTGTGGGTGAGTGTGGTTGTAAGTGTAAAATAAGTGAGGGTGAGTGTAAATAAGTGTAAATAAGTGTGGAATTTTTTTGGTGGGTTTGTGGGGGATTTTTGGGATAACATTTTGCATTTACTTAAATCAATACTTTTTTTTAAAAAGAGTTATTTTTAAATTTTCTTGCCGAATTTTTTTTATGCTATACTTTGCAAGCAACCACGCCCCAGCTAGACTTCATAGAAAATGAGACAGCAAATTTCGTTCTAAATTATAGCACAAAAATTTTGATTTGTGTTAATTTGTCGCAAAATGAAAGTAAATGCGAGAAAGTAGCGCATTTAAAAAAAGCTTAATAATTTTTTTATCATACTGATTTGTCTTGCCATTTTGAGCCTTTACAAAAGGCGACCCAACGGGTTGCAAGGCGCAAGCCGTAGCAAAAAATCCACAAAACCGAGCCTTAAACGGCTCGGTTTTTATGCAAACAACGCTGTCTTTATCGTCAAAAAATGCGTAAAAACCTTTACTTGAAGTGCAGAAAAAGCATTTCAAGCAAGGGTTTTCTCCTTGCCCTTAAATAAGAACCTCCTTTACGAATTCCTTTTTGGAATAAATTTGCCCCCATTTTTATGCTGATGGGGCTTGTAATCTTTCTTATTTTGAGACAAAATTTATAATACCTTTGAATTTACTTTTAAATTCGTGGCTTGTTGCGAGTTTGCACTCATAAAAAATTCTTGCAATGAGAAGCAAAACGCCTTAAAATTCACTTGTTTTCGCTTAAATCCTGTGCCACTTGCGCGGCAAGTTTGAGTTTGTCGCTGTCAAAGTGCGTGTAAATGCGCGAAGTGTTAAGGCTCGCGTGTCCTAGTGCCTCTTGAACCAGCACTAAATCCTTTTGTTTCTTGTAGAGTAGGGTGGCAAAGGTATGGCGGAGCATATGTGCGCCGTTTTTTTGCTTGCGAATGCCCGATTTAAAGAGTATTTGCTCGACTATGCGGCTCACATAAGCCTGTGTGAGCGGCGTTCCTTTTTTGTTGATGAAAAGGTAGCTGTCTTTGTTGGCGTAGTTGATGAGGATATTATTCAGCAAATCTTTTATTAGCTCTTTTTTTATCATCACAATGCGGTATTTGTTGCCTTTTGCGCGTATGCGGATAATATACAAGTCGTTTTCCTCGCTAATGTCGCCAAGTTTTATGCCGATAGCCTCGCTCACGCGGATACCTGTAAAGATGATGATTTTGATGATGAGCTTGTTGCGCGTGGTGTTTGCCTTAAAGTCCGCATTTTCCACGCCGTCAAGGAATTTTTTCAGCTCCTCCTCGCTCATAAATTCAGGCAGTTTTGTGCCTTTTGCGCCCACAACGCCCGCCCAGCTTTTAAGCTGAATATCGAACAAATGGGCTTTGCCGTCCTCTTCGTTTTGCTTGTCTAAAAAGTCAAAAAAGTTTATCACGGCTATGCGGTAGTTTTTCTTGCTTGCATCGCTCAAAGATGCCGTAATGCTCGCCAAAATCTCAATGAGCAACTCCTCATCTATCTGTGTCATCGAGTGTAGCTTGTATAGCATAAGGTATTCATAAAGTTTTTTCAGCGGGTTGAAGTAGGTATTGACACCGATAAGCCCAGCATTGCGGGCTTTTTTCACAAGGGCATCTAGCTCGTCAATGTGCCAAACGCCTTTTGAAAGGGCGAAATTCACCTGTGCTAGCTCTTGTGGGCTTTTTAGCTCCTTGTTTGAAAGCGAGTTGAGCTTGAATTTCACATAACGGCACAGCCAAAAGAGTAGGGACTTGCCAAAATCTGGCTCGCAATCAAGTGGATATTTCATCGTTGTTTCCTTATCTTTGGGCTTTATATCGTCTTTTTCCGCCGCTTTTTATAGCTTTTTGTTTGTGGAATTTTAGCATTGTTGTGTAAATTTAAAACACGGAGAAAGGATAACTGAAAATGGATTGTGAAAACGAAAAATTGTGAATTTTTTGCCTTTTTTACAAAGACTCAAAATGACAAAATTAACCTTGTTATACTAGGTTAATTTTTGCATTGTCATACTGAGCACAAGCGAAGTATCCATAAATTTAAGGTGTATTTTAAATTCTATGGATATTTTTGCTACGGCTACGCCTTGCAACCCGTTGGGTCGCTAATGCTCAATATGACAATGCAGGTTTTTGCTTTGAATTTTCATCTTGCGCTAACGCACTTTACTCAAAATGACAGCAGTGCTAATGTAAATTTCTCGCTATATATTTTAATAAAATAGTCTAAAAATAAATCTAAAACTAAACTGAATTTTGACATATAAAAATGTGCGTTAAGGTAAAATGAGCTGAATTTTATTATTTTGTATTGAAAACTATAATTTTCAAACTTTTATACTTTTCATACAATCCCCCGCTTTTCATCATCATAAAATCTTACTATATAGAGCTTTAAAGCATTTTACCTTTTGAGTGATTTGAATTTATCCACGAAATTTAGCGTGAATTTTTGATGAATTTTCTTTGTCTTTTTCAGCGTAAATTTTTGAGCTTTTGGAGCGAAAATTTAAAATCAGCAAAAATTTAGTTTTTAAAAATTATCAAAATTTATATTTTTTGATAATGCAAATTTCACTCAGCCCTACCCTATTTTGTTAAGAAAATTTGTCGATAATCATTTCAAACATTTACCTTAACTTATCTTTTTTAGGGTAAAATGTGGCGAAACTTTATTTAAAGGACAAAGATGAAAAAAATAACGACAAGCGTGGTGCTGGCTTCACTTCTAGCGACAAGCTCACTTGTGGCAGAGGAAAGCGGCTTTTTCGGCGGCGTAAATTTAGGCTACGGCGTGGCTCGCCCGTCTGGTGCAGGCATACCCGGCGGCTCTTATGGCGGCTTTCGATATGGACTTATCGGCGGTTACAAGGAAATTTTAAGCTCAAATATGGGTATGAGATACTACGCCACTTTGGATTTTGGCACGAGATACAGCAAGGGCAACGACAGCCCAGACATTAGCACCTTTAACATTTACGCTAACGGCGATGCGTTGCTGAATTTCGGGCAAGACAACACTATGGAGTATGGTGCTTTCATCGGTTTAGCCTTAGGTTATGCTAACCACATTGTTTATGCTAACCCTGGCAAGAGTAAGCCTAGTGGCTTGGATTTAGCCATCAATCTCGGCGTAAGGGCGCAGTCTTACAATCACCACGGATTAGAGCTTTACAGCCGTTTTGGTATGTTTGACCAAGAAGTTACCGCAGCTGGCTACACCGTCAAGTCTTCACAACCTTGGCAAGTCGGGTTTAGATACCTTTACACTTTTTAACACTCGCAAAAATAGGCCGAATTTACCCACAAATGCGCTAAATTTAGGCGAATTTGGGTAAATTTAGTTAAAATTTTTTTGTCGTTTTGGGTTTTTTGAAAATTCAGCACAAAAAATCTATACTACTGCTGTCATTTTGAGCCTTTGTAAAAAGGCGAAAAATCCAAATAAATTCAAGGCGCACTTTAAATTTATGGATACTTCGCTACGCTCAGTATGACAAAAAAACAAGCAGTATGACAAGGAAAGTTAGTATAACAAAATCCTTGTCATTTCGAGATGGATAAGAAAAATGAGTAGTCCAAAATGCAAATTCTAGTGAATTTTAAAAAAATTGCGAATTTTTTGCGATTTAAATCACTTTCTTTTTAGGGCGAAAAACCTTTATGTTTTCGTCATTTGGCTCGATAAAAGCCGCGCCGATTAAGTCCAAGCAGTAAGGCACGGCGGGGAAAATCGGCTCTAAACACTCTTTTATCGCCTTTGGCTGACCGGGCAAATTCACTATAAGCGAATTTGCACGAATTCCAGCCGTTTGACGAGACAAAATCGCTGTGGAGACATATTTCAAGCTCGTTTGTCGCATAAGCTCACCAAAGCCCGGGAGCATTTTTTCGCACACAGCCTCTGTGGCTTCTGGCGTTACATCGCGTTTTGCGGGTCCTGTGCCGCCTGTGGTTACGATGAAATCGCACTTTTCTTCATCACAAAGCGCAATGAGCCTTGATTTTATCAGCTCAAATTCATCAGGGATTAGCTCGCACACGAATTCAAGCTCGTTTTTTATGTAGCTTTCAAGCACCGCTTGCACCTGCGCTGTCGCCTCGTCCTTATAAACGCCCGCACTTGCTCTGTCGCTTAAAGCGAGAATGCCGATTTTTACCTTTTGCATTTGTTTGTCCTTTTTTACGGCTTGGCTTTGGAGTTTGCAAAAAACTCGCTCAAAATTCAGCCTTGCGCCTTGATAAATCTTGCGCCCTACTCTCGCTCACTCATTAACAAGCCTTGCTACATCGGCACTTTCTAGCTTTTCTTGCTCTAAAAGCGTGTCGGCTAGGGCTTTTATCTTGTCTTTCATCGCGCTGAGATAGTTTTGAATTTCCTTTTTTTGCTCATCAAGCAGCTTTTCATCGCCCATATCAAAGCTCATCATATAGCCCACTAGCTCTTTGACTTTAAGCAAATCGCTTTGAGAGTTGGTGTAGCTTTCGTTGTAGATGAGTTTCATCGCGCAAGAGCCTGCTAGATAGACTTTTATCTTGTTTAAAAGCTCGGATTTGGACTTTATGTGGTGTTCGTATTCGTTAAACCTGTCCTCAATCAGCGTGATTTTTTCAAAGCCTATGTCGAAGTAGTAGGCGCTCAAAGCCTTTGCCGCTTGGTAAGTGGCTTGAATTTTCTTTTCGTCCTCGCTGAAAGATAGGATTTTTTTCTTGCCAACAAGCACCTTGTTAAGCACCTCGAAAAAGTCATTTTCCTCCACTTGCGTGCCACCGCGCCTTAAAGCGTTTATCGCCGCTTCATTGACAAGCGTTTCAAGCGCAGCCCCGCTAAAACCGACACTTGCTTTGGCTATGTGGGCTAAATTTACATTGTTTTTTTTGTCTTTCATATAAATTTCAAGGATTTTGAGCCTGTCTTTAAAATCTGGCAAAGAAAGGAAAATCCGCCTGTCAAAACGCCCTGAGCGCAAAAGTGCTGGGTCCATAAGCTCGATTTTGTTAGTCGCGGCGATGACGATGACACCGCTGTTGTCCTCAAAGCCGTCCATTTGGGTTAAGAGTTGGTTAAGTGTGCTGTCGCGCTCGACATTGCTTATCTCTCCGCGCGCCTTGCCCACAGCGTCTATCTCATCGATGAAAATAATGCTCGGCGACATTGCCTTTGCACGGCTGAAAAGCTCGCGCACGCGTTTTGCGCCCATTCCTACATAAATTTCAACAAAGCTCGAACCGCTTTGGTAAAAAAACGGCACGCTCGCCTCGCCCGCCACAGCCTTAGCTATCAGCGTTTTGCCAACGCCCGGGGGTCCTACCATCAGCACGCCTTTTGGCATTTTTACGCCGAATTCTTTGTATTTTTGCGGATTTTTGAGAAAATCCACGATTTCGCTCAACTCAACCTTAACTTCATCAACGCCCGCCACATCATCAAAGCTCACGCCCGAAATAACGGGCTTTATGGAGTTTATGTTTTCTAGCGAATTCATAGGCGTGGCGTTTGGCTGGACATTGCGGACGGGAAAGCGTTGCATTTGCTTTTTTCGCGCTACTAAAAACGCCACAAAAAACGCTCCCACAAGCGCACAAACCACAAAGAGCAAAAAACTGCTGTCAAATTCTTTGGTTGGGCGCACAGGCACCTTGCTTACAAGCTCGTTCATATCGATGCCCTCTTTGATGATGGCGAATTTTTCTCTGCCCGCTCGCAAGATGATTTGCCCGCCTTCTAGCGTGGCTGCGCTGATTTGTCCGCTTTCTAGCAAGCTTTCATAGCGGGCTTTGTCGATGAATTCAGGCTCATTTTTCACAAAGATGACGCCCAAAAGCACACACAGCAGTAAAAAAGACACGGCGATGATAATTTTGCTTTTTTTCAAATTTTTACCCCTTTTTTGAATTTTTGTTAGTCTAAATTTAAAACAACATTAACTTCGGTTGCCCATTTTTTCACTTCATTATGTATGGTTTCTATCTCATTGTCTAGTTGTTCTTCTGTGCCATTGTATTCAAATTCTCCATAGCTTTCCGAACTATGCAAAGACAATAAAGCCTCTAATTTATCTTTGCCATCACACTCTTGGAGCAAGGATAAGACAAATTTTTTTGTATCCTTTTCATCAATATCGGGTAAATTTGTTTCTAGTGCCATTTTTACCCTTTCTCGTTTTGCAAATTCTAATAAATCTAATGCAAATCGTGCCATTTAAACTCCTAAAATAAATCTTATCTATTTTACCCTAAATTTCATTTGAAATTTAAAATTTTAGACAAAAATCAACACTAGCGAATTTTGCATAATCCTCAATCGCCCTACCCTTGCGCTTTTAGCTAGCTTGCACTTTGTGTTTGTGGTGAATTTATACGCCACAAAGTAGCTTTTAGCCTCAAAAATGATTATTTTTTATTTGCCATTTGGTAGATGAAAACAAAGACTTCGGCGACTGCTTTATATAAATTTTGCGGGATTTCATCACCCAAATCAAGTTTGGAGAGCATTTCTACCAAATCCTCGTCCTCTTTTATCGGCACGCCGTGTTCTTTGGCAAGCTGTATCATCTTGCTTGCTTGCTTGCCCTTGCCTGTGGCTAGGACTTTGGGCGCATTGTCAAGCCTTTCTTTGTAGCCAAGTGCGACTGCTTTTTTCAAATCCTTATTTTTCGCCATCACGCTACCGCCTGTAAATGCACGCTTTGACGCATTTTGTGTCAAGTAAATTTAAGCCTAAATTCACGCTAAAATTTACGCATTCTTTGAATTTTGCGCTAAATTTTGCTAAATTTTGCGCCCAAAAGCCTAAATTTAAGCTCAAATTCACGCTTAAATTTAAACTAAAATCCGTCCCGCACCTAAATTTTTCGCTCAAAATTCCACTCATTTTATGCCCTTTTATCCACGCCCAAGCTAAACTCATAATCACGCTGAGGGCTTGTTGGAGCGAGTTTGGAGCGGATTATGTCGCCTACAAAGAGATTTGAGCTGAGCAAACCAGCCTTGCTTAAAGAGCGGCGAAGCTCGTGCGAATGCTCATAAATACGCTTGCGAAAGCTAATGTCCTGCGCCATTATGCTGATATCTAGGTATTTGTCTTGCTTTAAGGCGATGAAAATATCCAGCTCACCGAGCTTTGCGAAGTTGAGTTTGATTTGAGCATAGTATTTGTCCTTTTTGCCCCGCTTGAAAATCACGCGCGACTCGTTTAAATCCTCCCAAAAAAGCGGTAAATAGGTGTTTATGCTGTCATTTGCCAGCGACATAAGCTGATTGAACTCGATTTGAGCGAGCATTCTGTTGGCTTGATTTGCCACAGCTTCGTTGCCGTCATCTTTTGCGGCACTTGCTACCTGCAAAAGCGTGGATTTTATGTCGTTTTTCAGCTCATCGTTTAGCTGTGCCATATCTTTGGGCGCGATTTGCGCTAAATCCTTGCTCGCCTGCGCGATTTTATGCTCGATATTTTTTATGTCGCTCAAATTTACCCTTGCGTTTTGCGCGTTTAAATCCAGCCGCTTCAAGCTCTCATCAGCCTTTCGTGCCACAGCGGCTAACTCTTTGCTGAGCCTTTCAAGCTCGGGCATTTGGGCTTTTTCGTTCGCAAAGATGAGATTTTTCACCTGCGTGGCTTGGTTTTGCTTCACTTGCTCGCTGTTTAAATTCTCTTGTAATGGCGAGCTTGTCGCATTTTGCGGGCTTTGCGTTTGTGGCGTTGTTTTTGGGGCGTTTGTGTCAGCTTTTGCGGCTGAATTTGGCGGGTTTTTAGCGCTTTCTTGGGCGGTTTTGTCGTTTTGGTTTAGGGCATTTTGTGGTTTTAAATTTTCTTTTGGATTGTCGCTTTGGGGAGTGTTTTGAGCTTTTGTGTTTTGCAAATTTTCGTTTTCATCGGCATTTGGGGGCAAATTTGAGCCTTTTTCGCTTAAATTTTCGCCCTTTGGAGCGTTTTGGGCTAAATTTGGCTCTTTTAAATTTGCGCTATCTTTGGTATTTTGGGTATTTTGAGCGGTTTTATCGTTTAAATTTGGCTTGTTTTCATCATCTTGGCTTGGTAAGGGGCTTTTCGTTTCTGTGTTTTCATCACTAATCAAGGGCGAATTTGTGCTTAAATTTGCGCTAGGATTTGGCTTTGTTTGGCTAGAATTTGCGCCCGCATTAGCTTGATTTGTCGAATTTGGTGCGTTTTCTTTGCTTTCAAAAAACTCACTTTTTAAAGTGGAATTTGGTGTGTGTGTCGGCGTATTTGTGGGCGTTTGGGCTGAATTTGTTTGGCTGAAATTCAGCTTTTCGCCGTTTATCAAGGCTTTGAGCGTTTGCGTGAGATTGTTAAAGGCTTGGTTTAGCTCTTTTAGCACGCTTGTGTCTGGCAAAGTAAGGTTTTCAGGGCGTGCTAGCTCTTGGCGGAAGCTTGGTTCGAGTTTTTGCAAGCCTTTCAAAATGTTTGTGGCGATTTGAGTGAGCTTTTCTTGGGCTAAATTCGGGTTTTTGCTGATATAATGAGCGAAATTTTCGAGCTTTGCGCTCAAAGCAAGCAGGGTTTTAAAGGGCGTGCTTTGCAGCAGCTTGGCGTTTTCGTCCTTGTGAGCGTTTAAAATACTTTGCAGCTGGTTGAGCGAGCTTTTGGGGTCAAGGTCCTTGTCCGCAAGCTCCACTATCTGAGCCGCAATTTGCGGCGAGCTTAAAGATTTGATGGCACTTAACAAGTCGTGAAAGCTCTTTGGCAAGGCGTTTGGGTTAAGCGCGTCTTTGAGCTTGGCTTCAAAAAACACGCCCGAGTTCTTAAACAAGGGCGCGAGATTGTCCGCTTTTAGCTCACTGGCGGGCTTTAAAATCTGTTCCAACTTGCCCGCAAGCTCGCTGAAAATGTCGCTTTTTTTCATTTCGCTCACTAAAAATTTGATTTCATTGCTGAAATTTGGGGCGAAATTCAGCTTTTCTTGCTGGCTGGCGAGCTTGGCACTTGGCGAATTTTTGGCAAAAAGCTGGTCTAAAACCTTATTTACAAGGCTTTTGAGCTTTAAATTCAAATCCCCATCGCCTAAATTCGCAAGCCTTTCTTGCGTGGCGGCGTTTAAGCCTAAATTTTTCTTTAACGAGCTTACAAGTGCGCTTTCTTTGGGACTTTGCTCTGTTTTGGGTGCTTTGGTGTCGAGTTTTAGGTCGTTTTTGCTTAAATTTGTGCTTGCACGCGTGGTGATTTGGGGGTCAATCATCATTTAACCCCATACTTGTGAAGTTGCGCCAGTGTCTGCCCGTTTTGTTGGGCTTGTTGAGCGCAAAGAGTATCAAAAAGGCTAAATTCAGCACATAAAAGTAAGCAAAGCCCTTGTAGTCAAACACTTGCATAGCAAAACCAAGCAAAAGTGGCGATATAAGCGAGCCTAGCGAGTAGCTAAACAGCACCGCGCGCCCAAGCTCCACGCGTTTGCTTTTGTCTTCGAGCATATCGTTTGCGCGAGCTAAGGCAAGAGCGTAAAGGCAGAAAATCCCCATTCCCAAAAACACCGCCAGCACGAACTGCGCCGCAAGGCTGAATTCAAAAAAAGCAAACAAAAGCATAGTTACAAGCCCTACGCAAGCGCACAAGATGATAGAAAACTTGCGCCCCAAGCGGTCTGAGACAAAGCCGATGAGACTTTGAGCGATAAATCCGCCCAAAATTCCAAAGGCGATGAAGTAAGAAACGCCCTGTGCGCCATAGCCTTGCAGCAACACAAAGAGCGAAGCCATCGAGTAAAAGCCGCTCATCAGCATACCGCCGATGAAACTCGCCACGAGCGCAAGCGGGGCGATAGAAAAGACATTTGGCAACGAAATCGGGCTTTTGGCGGGCATTTGCGGCTCTTTGATGCGAATAAGGTTGAGCGGAATGGACGAAAACATTATAAGGCAAGCCGCGATGATGAAAAGCGTGCTGCTTTGGAGATTTAAGGCGATGAGCAAGCTACCAAGCCCGAAAGATAGGCAAAATACCACTTCATAAAAGCTCAAAACCCTTTGTCTAACGGCGTTTTTAGCCTTTTCGTTGAGCCACGATTCGATGATGATTAAAAGTGCGTAGTAGCAAAAGCCCATTATCACGCGCAAAAACGCCCAAAATACAAGGTTTGAGCCTAAAATATGTAAAATTATACATATCGAAAAAAGTGCTGAAAACAAGCCAAAAGCCCTTATGTGTCCTATCTTTGCGATGACTCTGTGAGCGCAGGTAGTGCCGAGCGTGCCGCCGAGAAAGAAACAAAAACCGATAAGCCCTATGATAGCTTCGCTTGCGCCGTCTTGCTTTAAGATAACGCCCACAGAACCGAGTATCAAGGCATTTCCCATAAAAACAAAGGGTATGCCGACAAAAAGAGCTGTGAGCGATTTTATCGTGCGTTTGGAGCTTAACATTGAGCTAACCGCCTTGAATTTAAGCCTTTCATCGCTGTCCCCTTGCGTAAGTCAAGCATTTAGCAGGCTTTTTGCTCATTGCTATGAATTTAACGATGAATTTGTGGTGCTTTGAGTGTCTCATCGCTTGTCCTTTTTGCCCTGTGCCTTAAAATCGTCATTGATTTTGCCTTTTGTCGCGCCTTGTTTGCGCTTTTAAATTTATATTTTGCGTTTGCTTTTTGTGCGGGTATTGTAGCAAAAATTAGTGAAAAATTTGTATCAAAAACAAGTTTGAGTGAAAAAATGTCAGCGGGTTTTGAAAAATAGCATTGATAAATTTAAGAAAAACTTTGGGCGCTTTAACTCAACCTTTGCGCTAAATGGCGTTTATCTGCCATTTTAGTTTCAGCCATTTTAGGTGTGGAGCTTTGGTTTTTTGTCTGTTGCCTTGTCTTTTTTTACTTCGTTGATATACTGCATAATGATAAATGCAGGTATCGCAAGCAAGCCGATAGCGACAAGTGCAAGAGCGAAATTTTGTATCATCATAAATCCCTTAAATCCCTAATGTATTTGTTAATGCGTAAAGTCGAAACAACAACGGATACAAATTTTCTCGTCTTTCATACTCATAAACGGCATTATAATTCAAAAAAGTTGCAAAGTCAAATTTAGCTTTTTACCACTTTTTACTAAATTCAAACAAGCCAAAAACACCTTAAATTCACGCTTTTTGCCGTGCTGTTTTGTATCTTAAAACGCTTAAAATACCAAAGACAAACACGCCCAAAATCACAGCCGAAATTCCGCCCAAAAACGCCACAACGCTCAGTAAATTTTGCCCTTTTAACGCCCAAAAGCCAAGCGCTAAAAGCGCGTAAGCACCGAGCTTTGCAAGGCTAAAAAAAGCGATGAATTTATGCGAAAATTTAAGTTTTTCATCGACAGGATAAAAACGCAAGATTTTCACGCCTTTGCAAGGCTTTTTAGCAAGGATAAAGGGCGGTTTTTTGGGGATTTGCACTTCGTTAGCTTGGGCGAAAATGTGTTTTTTGTAGGACAAAAAGGACACGGCGATGATACAAAGCGTGGCAAAAAAGGCAAATTCAAAGCTCACCGCCATCGCCACGCCCCCGCCACTTGCAACGCAAACAACGAGTGCTAGGGCATTTATCAAAGCTAATGTAGTGAAAAACGCCTTTTTACCTTGCATAAACGCCTTTCATCAAGCAAAGGCTAACGAAAGCACGCACAAAACACCACAAAAAGCGTGTTTTGTGGGCGCGCTTTGCTCGCAACCTACTGCTGAGCGGTGTCTGTGCTAGTAGCTACTGCCGCTGTGTCCGCTACTTTCGGCGTGCGTGGTTTGCGCGGTTTTCTTGGAGTGGCGACTTTTGTCGCTGTATCCGCCTTTTTAGCACGAGGTTTCCTAGTTTTGGTAGTCTTTGTGGCTTCGCCCGCTACTTTTTTAGCGCGGGTTTTTCTGCCTGTGCTAGCGTCTGTGGCTGTTTCGCCCGCGCTTGCCTTAGCTTTTCTGCCGACTTTTTTCGCGCCTTTTTCGGCGGTGGCTTTGCTAGCCTTTGCAACCTTGTCGGTTTTTGTCGCTGTTGTGGTGGCTTTTGCCTTGACACCGGGCTTTCGTCCCCTGCGTTTTGGGGCTTCGCTCGCAAGAAACGACTCTACCTTGTCCTTGGCTTCGTCAAGCACGCGTTTTGACGCACGCTTTGTTTTATTGACCTTGCCCTTAAATTCAGGCGAACCAAACGCCTTTTTAACCCCGCCCCTTTTGGTGTAAAGGACGCCCAAAGCCGCACCAGCGACTATTCCTAAGATAAAAAATTCCATCTTAACCCTTTCGTATTTGGTTTGAGTTTGCTTGGTTTGAAATTTCGACTCGTTCGTGCCGTTTTGCATTTCAAAAATGCAATTATATAAATTTTCTCTTAACAAAGTCAAATTTTCGCTGAATTTTTTTATAAAATCGCGTTAAAAATTTGATTTTCATTTCAAACAACTTTCTTTCTAATCCTTAAATTTTCGTTGTTTGTAAATGGTTACTTTCGCGCACGATTTAAATTTCAAACACGCAAATTTAACAAAGCAAATTCGCTTGTCAATTTGCATCTTCGGCGTTTTGGCATTCTTTAAATTCCTTTTCTCCGCCGAGTGCTTCGATGTAATCAGACTCTATCGACCTTTGCACCTGCTCTTCGTTTATCTCGCCTTTAAGTAGCTTTTCGCCAAGCTCTAATGTCTTTTGCGCAAGCTGTTCTTCGATGGGTTTGAGCTTTACTTCGCATTCTGCGAGTTTTGCCAAGCGTTTGTCGGGATTTTTTTGATAATACTCAACGCTTTTTGGCTCTGATGAGCAAGCTGCGAGCATTAAGCCTACCACGCACCATAAATTCACCTTAAACAATGCTTTCATCGTTTATCCTTAAAATAAATTTCTTAAATTCAAGCCGCATTTTGCGCTTTGATTTAAGATAAAATCATAACAAATCAGCGCAAACAAAAGTAAATTCACACAAATTCAGCGATTTTTTGGGCGAATTTGACCTTATCATCAGCCTTAATGCTGAATTTCACCAAGCCTTTTTGTGCGATGATGACGATGGTTGAGCCAAGCTCGAAATTCCCAAGCTCTTCGCCCTTTTTAAAGCTTAAATTTTCATAGCTGTGCGTGAAATTTTGGGCGTTTAAAGCGTTTGTTTGTATGCGTTCATCGAAAACAAAGCGCATTTTACCGACATTTTGCGCTCCCACAAAGACAAGCCAAAACAAAAGCCCCCTACTTTCGCACTTTAAAGCCACTCGTTCGTTGCGCGTGTAAAGATTTGCCACTTTTTGCAAGCATTTTGCGCTCACGCTAAAAAGCTCGCCACGCGTGTAAGTCGCGCTCAACACTCTCATATCGCAAGGTGCGTGATAGCGGTGATAGTCCCTTGGCGAAAGGTATAAATTCGCGTATTCACAGCCCTTTGCCAGCTCGTTTTTTTCGCAAGCACCGCTTAAAAGCTCGTTTATGCTGTATGTGTAGCCCTTTATAGAAAAGGCAAGCTGCTCGCTGTCGGCTTTAAACGCCTTACCACACTCAAAAACTCGCGCATCGCAGGGGCTTATAAAGCCATCATCAAGCGCCCTAGCCTTTTCAAGCGCCCTTGTAAAGAGTGCGTTTAGGCTTTCATACTCGCTAGCGTCCTTAAATTCGCTCATATCAATGTCAAAATGCTTCACATAAGCTGAATTTACCTTGCTTTGTAACCATTTTGGTAGTTTTAGTCCAGCTAAAAGCCCAAAAATCCTTGAAATTTCGTTACTGAAAATCATCTATTCTCCCTTTAAATCCATACAAACAATCTCACTTGGGGCTAAAAAGCGCATCGCAGGTCCCCAAAAGCCCGCACCACTGCTGACATAGAGTTTGTTTTTGCTTGCAAGCTCGTAAAGTCCATACAAAAAGCCTTGTTGCAAAATCACAAGAGCGCCGAAAGGAAACACCTGTCCAGCGTGCGTGTGTCCGCTCAGCACCAAGTCAAAGTCGCTTGTGTCGTATAAATTCACGCTTTTTGGCTGATGAGCAAGCAAAATACTAGGTGCGCTTTTGTTTAATCTTGCTTTTGCGGCGTTTATATCGGGCTTTGCGCCAAGCCTGTCAAAACGCAAGCCCGCTAAATCCGCAAGTCCAGCTATGTTTAAAAAGCCTAAATTTATGCTTTCGTTGATGAGAATTTTAAGCTTTGTCTGCCTTAAAAGCCCCAAAACTCCGTCAAGTCCGCGGTAATACTCGTGATTTCCTAGCGCGTAAAACACGCCGTATTTGCTTTTGATTTCGTTTAAGAGATGAATGTAGGTGATTTCAGCGGGATTTGTGTCGATTAAATCGCCTACGATGGCGACTATATCGGCATTGAGTGAGTTTATGCGCTCGATGAGTCCTTGCAGGAATTTTTCGTGCAAATTTTTACCCAAATGCACATCGCTAATCATCACAAGGCGGACATTTTGGCTTAAATTTTTAAGTTTAATGTCTAAATTTTTAACCTTTGGGACATTCATAGCGTTGCCCCAGCCCTTTAAAACGGAGCTTATGGCAAAGATAAGTAAGGAAAGATTAAATATAAACTTTATACTTGCACGCCTACTTTCATCAAAGGGCGTTTTGTCAGTCATTTTCTCGTAAATTTTCACGCCAAAGCGCAATATATCCGCAAAAAGCGTGATAAAAAAGAAAAAATAAGTCGGTGCGAAACAATGCGCCAAAAGGTTGTAAGTCGTGCTGTCAAAGCGGTTTTCCGCACGAAACAACAAAAACGCCGTTTGAGCGACAAAAAGCCCAGCAAAAAGAGCGATGAGCCAAATTTTATGCGTCCTTAAAAAGGCTATTTGCATAAACAAACGCTTGTAAATGTAGGCATTTGCCAGCGTAAAAATCGCCAAAATAATCAAAGAAGAAATAAAAAACAACATAGGGACATTATAGCAAAGCGAGTTTAATCTTTGATAAATTTGCAAAAATACACTATGAGCTTACCTTTTTTTGCTATAATGGCGTGAAATTTTGCGCCAACTAAGCGAATTTAGCCCTGAAATTTAAATAAATTTGTAAATTTAAGGCTAAATTGAGCTTTGAAACGCAGTTTAAAAAGGCTTTAATTTAAAAAAGGACAAGGCAAATGTATAGATTTGCGCCATCTCCAACGGGTGATATGCACATAGGCAACTTGCGTGCGGCGATTTTCAACTATCTTTGTGCTAAAAAGAGCGGGCAGGACTTTATCTTGCGTATCGAGGACACGGACACAGCGCGAAATATAGCGGGCAAGGACGAGGAAATCAAAGAAATTTTGCGAACATTTGGGATTTCGTGGCAGCATTTTTATGTGCAAAGCGAGAATTTAAGGCAGCACCGACAAATGGCTTTAAAGCTAGTGGCTGATAAAAAGGCTTTTGCTTGCTTTTGCACGAGCGAAATTTTAGAGCAAAAAAAAGAAGCAGCCAAAAAAGCGGGCAAGGCTTATCGCTATGATGGGGCGTGCGAGCATTTAAAAGACAGCGAAGTGCTGGAAAATGACAAGCCCTTTGTGATTCGCCTAAAAAAACCGCAAAAAGCTATGGAATTTACGGACTTAATCAAGGGCAAACTCCACTTTGAGCCTGAAAATATCGATAGTTTTGTGATAATGAGAGCGGATAAAACGCCTACTTATAACTTTGCTTGTGCGGTTGATGATATGTTGGAGGGCGTTAGCTGCATTATCCGCGGAGAAGACCACACTTCAAACACACCTAAACAAGAGCATATTAGAGCAAGTTTAGGCTATGAAATGCAGATGATTTACGCGCATTTGCCCATTATCTTAAACGATGAGGGGCAAAAGATGAGCAAGCGAGAGGCGCATTCTAGCGTGAAATGGCTTTTAGAGCAAGGCATTTTGCCGTGTGCTGTGGCGAACTATCTCATCTTGCTTGGCAACAAAACTCCGCGCGAAATTTTTACGCTTGATGAGGCTGTGGAGTTTTTCGACATAAAAAATGTCTCAAAGTCCCCTGCCCGCTTTGATATGAAAAAACTTTTGCAGATAAACCGCGAGCATATAAGGCTTTTAAACGATGAAAAGCTTAATGAAATTTTGGGCTTTAAGGGCAAAAATTTAGCAAATTTAGCCCGCTTTTACACGCAAGAAGCAAGCACTATAAATGAGCTTAAAGAAAAATTAAATGCGATTTTTGGGGCGAAAAATTTTGGCGAATTCAAAGATGAGTGTGAGAAAATAAAGGGCATTTTAAATTCGCCCAAATTCGAGCTAGCAAAGGACTATGAGAGCTTTAAAAACGAGCTTATGCAAAAAAGTGGCTTAAAGGGTAAAAATTTCTTTATGCCGTTGCGTTTGGTGCTGACAAATTCAGCGCACGGACCAGAGTTAAGTGAGCTTTATGGGCTTTTAAAGCCCTTTATCAAGGACATTGTGAGAAAGGATTAGTATGGAAATACTTGGAAATTCGTTGTTGTTGTCGGTGATACAAGTCGCGCAAATCATCATCAACGCGTATATGTGGATAATTATCATCGCCGCGCTCATCTCGTGGGTGCAGCCAGACCCTTATAACCCGCTAGTGCAGCTGCTTTATAAGCTCGCCGCACCAGCTTACAGGCTGATTAGCTTTATCCCTACGCGCATAGGTAGCGTGGATTTAGCTCCGCTTGTCATCATCATCTTGCTGCAATTTCTCAGCATACTCATCGGCAACCTAGCGAGGCTTGTATGAGAGTTTTTGCGCTGTGTTTGCTGTGCGTGTGCCTTTGTAATGGGGCTTTGTATGATTTGGATACGCTTAAAAAAAAGGAAAATTCAATCGCCAAAGACTACTACATACACAAACTTTTAGAGCAAAACAAGCTCACAAAAAAAGAAGCGCAAAGCCTAAACACGCACATTTGGCGCTATCAAGGCAAAATCAAAAAAGCCCTTGAAGCCCTTGCCCCGCGCAAACCCAAGCTCAACCCAACCTACGCTCACTGCTTTAACTACACCACGCAAAGCATACTCAAAGCAGACACCACTTGTCAAGCCTACCGCGTGAATTTTTCGCTTTATTTCGTCTCAAAACTCGACACGCCCACGCGCACAAAGCTCGCTCAAAACCTTAAAAATTCAAACAATGACGCCGTTTTTGTTCTCAACGCCTTTAACCAACAAAACCCACTCAAATATATCATCGACAACAACAACACCAAGCTATTTTTCAGCGTGTGGCAGCATTTAAATAGCCCTGATTTGCTCATCAAAAAAGAGTATTTAGACAAAATCGTAAGCAAGCGTGAATTTACGGCTTTTGTGCGCAATGCCGTCATCAAAAACACTCACCCCAAACTGCGCCTATCCTTTCTCAACGCAAATGCTAAGCTCGCTAGCGGCGAAGGGGCGTTTTATCTAGGTATCAACGCCCTACTCTTTAAGCAAGAAGCAAGGGCTTTGCTCTTTTTTGATAGGGCTTATAAAAGCTATGAAAAGCAGGCTGACAAGGACAATGCGCTGTTTTGGGTGTATCAAATCAGCAAGAAAAAAGAACATTTGCAAACCCTTGCCAAAAGCGACTCGCTCAACATTTACAGCATTTACGCAAGGGAGCTTGAAAACAAGCCTTTAACACAATTTGCCACACTCAAAGCAAGGCAAGGCAAGTATGAATTTGATATGAAAGACCCATTTTTGTGGCAAGCGACACAAAAGCAAATCCAAAACGCCGACAAAGCACAGCTAGAACAGCTTTCAAAGGACTTTAACGCCACAAACACCTTGCCTATTTATGCTTTCATAATGGAGCGCAGGTATAATTTCAAAAAGAATTTCTTTATAATGCCTTATTACGAGCATATCAAAGACTATGACAAGGCGCGACAAGCCCTTATTTTAGCTATCGCTAGACAAGAAAGCCGCTTCATACCCACAGCTATCAGCACTTCTTACGCGCTTGGAATGATGCAGTTTATGCCCTATGTGGCAAACAACATAGCCCGCAACGAGCTAAAACTCGATAAATTCGAGCAAGATGATATGTTTGAGCCAAAGACGGCTTATTTTTTCGCTAATCACCACTTAAACTACCTTGAAGAAAAGCTTAGCTCACCCGTTCTCATCGCCTACGCCTACAACGGCGGCATTACTTTCACCAACAGAATGCTTGACAAAGGGCTTTTCAAGGCTGGCAAATACGAGCCTTTTTTGTCGATGGAGCTGGTTACTTACACGGAAAGCCGCATTTACGCTAAAAAGGTGCTGGCTAATTATATTGTGTATCGACATCTGCTGAACGATAAAATAAAGATTTCGAGTATTTTTGAAAACTTAATTCAAAGCACTCCGCCCCCAAACACAGCCGCACCGAAATGAGCGAGTCGTCCTTAAAAGGAAATGTGATCTTATAAAAATTCGCATACTCGCTTGTGATGATAAGTTTTTTCAGCTCATCATCAAGCGGCGAAATTTGCGCTTCTTTGTCGTCCATAAAGGCTTTCAGTCCGCTTGTGTTTGTGTCTTTGGGCGAGATAGCAAGGGCGAAAATGTCGCTTTCTTCTTCATCAGCAAGCACGACATTAAGGTATGAGAGCATTAAAACGCCGTTTTCGTTGGTGTCTTGCGTGAATTTAACCTTTTGCGCATACATCAGCACTTGTTTTTTAAGCTCAGCGTCAATTTCTTGCTGGCTTTTTGTGCTACAAGCGGCTAAATTTAGCGCACAAAAGCCCACAAACAAAACCACAAAGCCCGTAAAAAAAGATGATTTCAAAACCATTTCATCGCCCTTGCCTTTTGTTGCGTGAATTTCGCCGTTTTATCCGCGAAATTGTAAAGATATTTTAACCCATTTGTATTATAATTGATGAAAAAATTTGGAATTTTTATGAAAAATTTGCAAAAATTCAGCGCCAAAACAAAAGTCGCAAAATGAGCGCGAAATTCAGCAAAGACTTGTGGCACAAGGAAAAACGATGAAAAAACTCGCAATGGCTTTTAGCGGACCTTCAAATTCGGGCAAAACTACGCTCATCACAAAACTTGCCAAAGCCTTTATAGAGCAAGGTTTGAAAGTGGTTGTGCTGAAACACGACCCAAAGGATAAGGCGAGTTTTGATACGGCGGGCAAAGATAGCTTTAAATTCTACCAAACAGGCGCAAGCGTCATCGTGCAAAGCCCGACAAGAACGACATTTTTTTCACACGAAAGCCTTGCAATCGATGAGTGTATCGCGCTTGCTGGGGACTTTGACATTTTTTTAGTGGAAGGCTTAAAGCATTTACCGCTGCCGCACATTAGTGTGTTTTGCGATAAGCTCGATGAGAGCTACTTTGCCTACTCACAAGCCATAGCAAGCTACGAAAAAATCAACACTCCAAACCTAAAATGGCTACATTTAGACGACATACAAGGCATTTGCGCCTACATTTTGGCAAATGCTAAAAGGTGCGAGTGATGAGTGCGCCGCAAATCAGCACAAACGCTAAACACCACGCAAAACCCTTTGTCAAGTGGGCTGGGGGCAAGCGGGCTTTGCTTGAAATCTTATGCGCGTCTTTGCCACAAAAATTTAATGCTTATTTTGAGCCGTTTTTAGGCGGCGGGGCTTTGTTTTTTGAGCTTGAAAACAAGGGGCTTTTGCAGGGTAAAAAGGCGTATTTAAACGACAAAAACGCCGAGCTTATCAACGCTTATCTTGCCATACAAAAAGAGCCGCAAAAGCTCTTAAATGAGCTAAATTCAATGCAAAAAGCTCACAGCAAAGAGTATTTTTACAGCATTCGCGCCCTTGATAGAGAGGTGAATTTTAGCACTCTAAGCCCTATTTTTCGCGCCGCTCGTTTCATTTACCTTAACAAAACTTGCTTTAACGGACTTTGCAGATATAACGCCAAAGGGCAATTTAACACGCCTTTTGGAGCTTACAAAAACCCAAAAATTTACGATGAAACACTCATTTTAAACGCTCATTATGCCTTGCAAGATGCCGTCATTTTGAACGAGGACTTTGAATTTGTGCGAGATTTGGCTAAAAAGGGCGATTTTGTGTATTTTGATCCGCCCTATTTTCCGCTAAATTCAACTTCTAGCTTTACAAGCTACACGCAAAACTTTTTAGAAAACGAGCAGATGAGACTTTACACGCTTTTTTGTGATTTAAATTCACGCGGCGTTAAACTTTTACAAAGCAATTCAAGCGCAGATTTTATCAAAAATTTATACAAAAATTTTCAAATTCAAGCCATTCAAGCAAAACGCGCGATAAACTGCAAGGGCGACAAAAGAGGCGCTGTGAGCGAGTTTATCATAAAATTAAGGAAAAATTAAGATTTTTATGCTATAATCATAAATAAATTTACAAGGATAAGCTGTGTTTAATCAGAATTTAGAACAACCTACTTTACAAACAAATGGATACGATGGAAGTGAGCCTACGAGAAAATGTCCGCATTGTTTTGAAACTAAACCTTTAAGTGCGTTTGGTTATAGACGAATGGATAAAATTACAAATAAAATAAGAAATCAATCTTGGTGCAAAGAATGCAGAGCAAAAAATAAACATAATGAGGGGAAATAGTAAATGCGAAAAAAATTAAAACAATTTTTTCAACCCACGGAGATAGCCGTAAAAAAGGCACTTGGGATAAAAAAGCTCAAAAAAGGACAGCT